>Ga0180433_10001636_pt1 | contig 37121 bp, 34 predicted proteins | sample SS_ome_8_FD_132980 | JGI IMG/M metagenome (GOLD analysis project Ga0180433, IMG submission 132980) | Hypersaline lake sediment archaeal communities from the Salton Sea, California, USA - SS_1_D_1 metaG | ecosystem: Environmental > Aquatic > Non-marine Saline and Alkaline > Hypersaline >... | reverse complement strand
TCTTTTCTTGTACGATTCATATCGTGGCTCCTTTGTTTTTTGGTTGAAACTTAGGCTGTCATTTTGACAGCCGGAGCCACACTTTTCAATTTCTAGTTTCAACTAACTTCGGGACATCCTCGATATCGTTAATCAATCTCTAGAAGATCTCTTCGATGCGACAGAGAATCTCACGTCACTCGATCTATCTCGAGATCTTTGTTTAGAGCCCTACTTTGATCCCTATGTTCTTGACTATGGCACAATGTTTTGTGGACTGTCAGAGCTTTACCTTTCCAACCTCTCATTGAAAGAAAGAGATTCCGGCCCGATTTGTGAATTAGAATTTTTAGAGGTCTTAGATATATCCTACAATAAATTCAACACTCTCTATTCTTTTATTTTTCTAAAAAACCTTAAACACTTAGATATTGGAAATAACCAAATTAATGATGCTGAATACCTCATTTATTACTTCCCATATATTGAATATGTTGACCTTAGAGGGAACCCTCTTTCAAAAGTGAACAATTCGATATTTAATAAAATTGAATCTGTTCTGATCGATAATACTGTTAAGAGGACACGTTACCTCGAATATGATAAGAAAGATGCCCCCTCTCCACCAAAAAAACTAAAACGCGAGCTCTGAGACCCTGATGGCTACTTATTCTTTTTCCAAGTCTGAGGGGCTAGGGCGCTCCCGCCAGAAGTAGGGGCCGTAGTCATAGGTGAGCTGCTCCCCTTTTTTGATCGTTTTATTGGCATAAATGATCACATGAGAAAGGCCATCGACAATCATCCAGCGCGATGTGCAGTTGGGGCCTACTTGGTGGTTAATGAATCGGACGTAGTTCCCCCTCTCTTTGGCGTCGATGACGTAGGGGGTCTCTTTAGGGCCCACAGTGCAGCTAAAGATGTAACTATTGGTGCGATCTTGTTTCTTTGAGCGCCGCCTCACAACGCCCACATACTCCCCTATATATGTCATCCGGACAATGTCTTTTTCGGCAAATAGGCCGTAGCCAATATGGCGATCGATAAACGCTAAGTAAATAGGTGGGGCCTTTTTAGCGAGGAAGGGCTCTTCAAAGAGGGCTTTCATCCAGCTATTTTGCTGACGGAAGTGGGGCTTAGAGAGGAGTTTTTCGGCCTTGGCCATTAAAGAGCGCTTGACCCTCTCCTTTTCAAAGATGAGATCGTGGCAGTAGGTGAGATTGAAGCGCTGTGAGAGTTGATGGGCGGTGAGTTGGGTCAGCTCCCCTTTGTGTTTGAGAGAAAGGGGAACTGACAGAGTTGGGCTATTAGTAGAGCCCAACAAACTTCCACCAAATGGAGCCCACACCCCCCCACAGGAGGATATTGAGGACACTCAAGACAAATCCATTGCGCCACCAAGTGCTCACGGGCACGTATCCAGCGCCAAAGAAAATCGGCGCTGGGCCACAACCGTAGTGAGTGAGACCACCAAAGAGGCTGCTGAAGAAGGCGAGTGTGAGAGCGGCTAAGCCCGCAGGGGCTCCCAGCCCCACGCAGAGGATGAGGAATGGAGGGTACATGGAGCCAATGTGGGCGACATTGCTGGCAAAGAAGTAGTGGGAGTAGTAGTAGACAAGAGCTAGGACGGTGAAGCCAATGAACCACTCAGCCCCCTGCACGTTGCTCACAATCCAGCCACTGAACCATTTTGTCAGCCCCAGTTTATTGAGGTATGAGGCCATGGTGATGAGAGTGGCAAACCAGATGAGGATGTTCCAGGCTCCTTTCTCTTTAATAATATCATCCCAGCTGATCACCTTGGTGATAAGGAGGGCAGAAAGGCCAATGAGGGCTGCTACAGCCGCTTTCATTTGAATGACAGGCCCCATAATCCAAAGGGTGATAAGAAGAACAAATGTTGCGAGCATCACACCTTCTTGGAAGGAGACAGGGCCCATCTCTTTAAGCTGCTTTTTAGCAAAGACTTTGGCGTCGGGGGTCTCTTTAATCTCCGGTGGATAGATCTTGTAGATTAAAAAGGGCATGATGAGAAGGGTTAACAGTCCGGGCACTGAGGCGGCGAGCGCCCACTTACCCCATGTCAGCTCAACGCCAACCTCCTTGGCTAAATCGGCAATCAAGGGGTTACCAGCCATAGAAGTGAGGAACATAGCGCTTGTGACCACGGAACCTTGGAAGGCTGTGGTCATGAGGTATGACCCGATGCGGCGTGGGTGGGAATGGGCTTCGCTGCCAAAGGCTTTTGAAAGGGAGCTTAGGACTGGGAAAATCACACCCCCAGCGCGTGCCGTTAAACTCGGAATAGCTGGTGCTAGCAAAAGGTCTGTGGCGACGACGCCATATCCCATTCCTAGGGTACTTTTCCCCATCAGACTCATGATCATGTAGGCAAGGCGGGAGCCAAGGCCTGTTTTAATGAAGCCGCGGGCAATGAAAAAGGCGAACACGATGAGCCAAACAATCGCGTTGTTGAAGCCGCTGAAGGCCTCGTCAAAGCTCAAGGTGCGTGTGACGGCCATGAGCATTAGGCCTAAAAAGGCGATCGCCCCCATTGGTAGGGGCTTTGAGATCACACCAGCGATGGTGAAGACAAATATGGCAAGGAGCTGCCAAGCTTGCTGTGACACCCCTTCTGGTGTGGGTAAAAGGTATACAGTGAGTCCTAAGGCGACGCTTAGGCAAAAATAAAAGACTTTTTTCGAGCGCAACAATTCTAACATAGGTCCTCCGATGAGAATTGACTATGTTACAGGATTTGGAGTTGGAAAGCAATCACGGCCTGTGCAAAATCTCAAATTTTTGAAAAAAAAGTTTTCCCAATGTGAGGCATCCGAGGGAAATGCCGATGCCACAAAAGCAAAGTGAGATAAAGCCAATATTTGATCCCAGTATATAAGATTGGGTGACTAGGGGGTCGGTAGAGACAGCCAAGCCAAAAGTGTCAAGTTGTTCCCACAGGTGAGCAGCATCGTCCCTTTGCACAAGCCGCTCAAATGTCCCTAAGCCGATTGTATTAAAAAGTGAGCAGATTAAAGAGAGTGAGACTGACTGAGAAAAGTAACGCACAGAGTTATAAAATCCGGTCCCCTCTCCATTGTAATTCTGATCGACTGAGCTTAAGGTAGAGGTGCTCACAGGGGTCATAGCGAGTGAGAGCCCACACCCTAAAAGGATCAGACTCAGTGCCAAAATAGTGAGATTGGAGTAAACAACCCAAACGATAAACAGCGCAAATGAGCATGCGATCAACTTAAACCCTAATGAAGCGGGAAGGTAGGGGCCATACCGATCTGAAATGAAGCCGCTTAAGGGGCCAAAAAATATCACCGGTAAAGACTCTAAAACCATCCACAACCCCGCTTTTGTTGGGCTCATGCCAAGGGCTGTTTGGAAATAAACGGGCATCAGGACGGTCATCATCATGATCGATTGAATCCCAAAAATCATGAGATTGCCGCGCAAAAATAGGCGGTTTTTCATCAAATGGCTGTGCATAAAGGGATGCTTGGCCCGCTTGTTGGCCCGAAAAAAGAGGAAGAAAAAGAGCGCCGAGAGAAGCAATAAGGAGGTAATACTGAGAGAGTGCCACCCTTTGTTTTGCCCAGACATCAAGGCAAACGTGAGAGTGATCAATGCAGATGTTAGAGCTAAAAAACTCTTCAAATCGACATGTTCGGCTTTTTTTTGAGACTCTTGGCAATATTTTAGAGTGAGAAACAATCCTGGGATGATGAAGAAAAAGGGGAGAAGAAAGACAAAGCGCCAATTCCATAGTTGGGAGATTGCCCCTCCTGCAAACGGGCCAAGGGTTATAAAGGCTGAGCTGATCCCAACAACGATACCAACTGCGCGCCCTCGCTCCTTAATGGAAAAGTGATCGTATAAAAGGGCGTAGGAGGCAGGTCCAAATAGGGAACTACCGATCCCTTGAACAACTCTCCCTCCTATTAAAACATAGCCACTTTGAGCCACCCCTCCAATGAGAGCTCCCACGCAGTAGATCAAAAGTCCCACCACAAATATTTTTCTGTGGCCAAAGATGTCGGCGATCCTCCCCCCGGCAAATACAAGTGAGGCAAGTGTGATCAGATAGCTATTGATCACCCACTGACTCGGAAGGAGTTCAAGCCCAAGGTCGCGACGGATAGATGGGAGGGATACTGAGAGAATGGTCGCATCCATAATCAGGAGCGAAAGGGCGCATACAAGGGCTAAAAGTATCCAGGTATTGTTAGGATTTGTAAAGAGTGGAGATTGGCGTTTCATGACATATCTGTCTCATAAGAAGTAACCTTGTATCACATAGACCCTCCTTTCACAAAGTAAAATAATAATTACTATATATTTCCCTTGTCAAATCTATATATTGACTATTTGACTAAAGAAAAATTATTTGTTATAATACTAATCAAAACAAGGGAGGAAATGTGAAAACAAATATATTAAAGGAATTTTTAAGTTATTTGCCACTTTTGTCAATCTCTCTATTTGCTGCCCCTTTAGCAGCCGATGTGAGCGCCCCAAATGCCTCACATGTAGAGAATTCGGTCAGTAAAGTTGATGTTGTCGACACCTTTTTGCTCACCATTCAAAAACGCCTCGATTTGATGCCCGATGTTGCCAAATGGAAGTGGAATGAGACCCAGCCTATTTTAAGTGCTTCTGAAGAGTCGGCCCTATTAGAAGAGGTGGCTAGAAAAGCTCAAGAGCGAGGCATTGACCCAGAAGCTGCAAAATCATTTTTTCAATCGCAGATCGAAGCGGCTAAAATTGTCCAAATCGAAGCCTTTGAAGCCTGGACAGAAGAAGGGGTTCATAAGGTCGATGGAGATGTCGACTATGAAAGCGATATTCAACCAAAACTCCGCAGAGCTAACTCCGAACTGATGATTCAACTTCACCAGATTCTCCCAATGCTCGACGATCCCGAATTCCAATCTCTCCTCAAGGAAAGAGCTAAGGTTGTTCTCAGCGCCCATTCTGACGAGGTGCAGTCAACGTCGATTGAGAGCGTTTCCGCAGAAAATTAAGACTTGAATTCATTTAAATAATTTCCTAGACTCCTTGAAAAAAGGAGTTTAGGAATGAAAACATTTTGGGTTCCCCTACTTACTATCCCCTCATTACTTACGGGATATGTCATGGAAAAAACGCCCGAGCCCGAAACACTTCAGCCTACCCCTGAAGATTTTGACTACGACCTCTACAATCGCAACCAAAGAGCGGTCTCTGTTTCGGCAGAGTTCCTCTACTGGACTGTGGATGAAGGAGCTGTCGACTATGCGGTGAAAATGCGCAGTGGCGCATGGGGTCCTACCCCGTCTTACGCTCAAGGGCGTATGGAGAGCGCCTGCTACGACTTTGATCCGGGATTTCGTGTGACTGCAGGCTACTACAACGCCCCTAAGTTTTGGGAAATCTTCGGCCGCTTCACCTGGCTCCACGTAGATGGGGACGACTCCACCTCTCGCCCATCAGATAGCACTCGTTTTCTCACAGGCACGTGGCCTCAAATTTTCACAACACCTGTTCAAAAGGCGACAAGTACCATCGATCTCCACTACACAGTGTATGAACTCCTAGCTGCCCGCGTCTTTCATCCCAATCCTCATCTCCGCTTGCGTTTAATGGGTGGACTCACAGCCCCAGTCATGGATCAAGATTGGAAAATTCGTTACTTCGACGCGACCGATCAACTCACCTATATTAAGAATACTTGGGATTATTGGGGTGTCGGTCCCCGCATTGGAATTGGCATGGACTGGTACTGGTTTAAACACATCTACGTCACAGCGCGCACCTCATTTGCAGCTGTTGTCGGGCGGTACAAGAATTCGAGTTTTCAGGATACTTCAGCCAATCCCTCCGGCAACGACAACGTGGCAGTCCCAGTGCGCGATATGACCTTTCGCGACACCCGTTCCTCTATCAATTTCTCCTTTGTGCTCGGTCCCTCGTTCCAGTACGCCTTCTGCTCATCCCGTTGGGAGCTTTTTGCGGGCTATGAGTTCACAAACTGGCTCAACGTCCAAGAAGTCTATAGATCGACAGCCAGCGCTGCCGATCAAGCCAAAGAGACTTGGCTGAATAGAGGTCTACTCACCCTTCATGGGTTGACAGTGCGCCTCACTGCTGACTTTTAATGTTAATGGCAAGTGATTTATACGAGGACTTGGCGAGGTAGCTGAAAGAAGACATCCTCTTCAGTGAAGACAACCTCTTCAATCTCTGTCACACCGAGTTCCGTCAATCTGTCAATAACGGCTTGGACAATCTTTTCAGGAGTTGAGGCGCCTGCAGAGAGGCCGATCACTTTTACCCCATTGACCCACTCAGGATTGATCTCATCGCGACTGTTGATCAGATAAGATGGAATCCCACTCTTCTCCCCAATTTCGCGGAGACGATTGGAATTGGAGCTCGTGGGATCGCCCACAATGAGAATGAGATCAGCGTTGTGGCTGATATCAGAAAGAGCGACTTGCCGATTTGTGGTCGCGTAGCAAATAGACGATGAGGGCAGGGTTTCTATCGATGGGTATTTTTCTTGCAAGGCGTCGGTGATCTCTTTGACATCGAGAAGGCTTAGAGTCGTCTGCGTCACGTAAAAAAGAGGGGTGTCAGGAGAGAATTGGAGGGACTCAACGTCAGCAACCGATTCAACAATGGTGGTTGCCTCGGGGGCTTCCCCGGCCGTTCCAATGATCTCAACATGGTTTTTATGGCCAATTAAGATGATCTGATACCCTTTTTCGGCATACCGCTTAGCAGCGCTGTGAACACGGGTCACAAGGCCACACGTTGCGTCGATTTCGATGAGCTGGCGCGCTTTAGCTTGGGCTCTGACACTGGGACTCACTCCGTGAGCTGAGTAGATGAGACGGGAGCCCTCGGGGACATCGTTTAGATCCTCAATAAAGATCGCTCCCATCTCCTCAAGTTCTTCGACCACGTGGCGGTTATGGACGATTTGGTGCTTGACGTAGATAGGAGCGCCCCAGAGATCAAGGGCTTTTTTGACAGTATCTATAGCGCGGACGACACCCGCGCAGAAGCCTCTAGGCTTAGCAAGTAAAAGTTTCATAGGACATATGATACAGGATGGCGGAGGTTTGATCAAGACGAAACGTCAGCCGCGCAGCGGAACCCATAGGTGCGGTTGACCGTACCCGGGTTATTCCTGTGGCGGGAGGCGCACCTTAAGTCATCCTTAAGGCTCTTCCAACACCCCCCTCTCAAGACGCGATACACCCCTTGCTGGGGTCCCGATGGATTGAGGGGCTCTTGAGATGAGGACTCGTAGAAGTGGTAATCGTACCAATCTTGGCACCACTCGTAGACATTCCCAGCGACGTCATAGAGTCCGATGTGATTAGGCGGGTAACTCTTAACGGCGGTTGTGTCGGCGCTGAAGAAATTGGCTTGGGAGCGCTCGATATCGCTCCCCGTTGGGTAGATGCAGTCAGAGAGGCCTCCGCGGGCGGCTATCTCCCACTCGGCTTCGGTTGGAAGGCGCTTGCCTATCCATTTAGCGTAATCGACAGCGCCATACCAAGAGACGCCAATCACGGGGTGTTTGGCATAACCCGATTCGATGATGAGTTTTCCTCCAAGGCGCTTGATGCGCGACTCTCGCAATCTAATAATGTCGTTGTTGTTGCTATCTTTTTCCCCCCCCATGGCCTCTAAAAAGCGGACAAACTCCTCATTTGTCACGGGGTGAATGTCGATGGCAAAGCTACTTAAGACCACTTTGTGGACAGGGCGTTCATCGCGCACCCCTTCGTTGCTCCCGCGCAAGTACTCTCCCCCTTCGATCACGACCATGTCGGTGAGGATGGGTTCGACATCTTTGAGCTCCTGCTCTTGGGGTTTGTAAGGGGCGACCGTTGAGTCGATCTGAAACACTTTTCCGGGATCGGGCTCATAGACAGGACGCTCAATCTCCTGAGGTTTAATGATCGGTTTGGGCTGTGGAGTTTGCGGTTTTGTCACTTTAAAAAACGTGGGGATCGACTCGACCACTGACTCAGGGCGGACGTTCTCTTCTTCAGGGGGCGCCATCACAGCGATGGGCTCCTCTTGCACAGGGCGCTCTTCTTGTGGAGGGGGCGTGGCTAAAGAGAGGGGCTCAGGCTGGATGCTCTCTTCAGGCGTTTGGATTTTTTCGAGTTCGTCGACAAGGTTCTGTGGGCGCTTGAGGGGGTCGGGGCTCAAACACTGACTGATTAAGGCGTCCCAGTCGTTTTTGAAGTCGCGCATAAAGGTGGAGGGCATGGGGAAGAGCCCTTCTGGGAAGGTGCGCATGATGAGGTAGTAGGCCAAGATCCCAAAGGCCCAGACGTCACACTTGATGTCAACTTGGTCAAGGCGGGCGATTTCCTTTTGCTCGGGGGCTAGAAAGGCGTAAGTTTGAAGGAATGATTGGTGGAGTTTGCTCAGTGTGTGAGATTTGTGGGCCTCTTTTGGATCGCTTAAGGCAAGAGATTGTGAGAGCACTTTGTAGGTATTGGTCAAAATGCGCCCCTCCCCAATCACCTGGGAGAGTCCCGTGTCAGCGAGGTATACCATGGGCTTAGTGGTCCCTTTGCCAATGAGGATATTATTGAGTTTTAGACCGCGGTGGGCGAGCGATTTTCCGCCACTTTGTTTGCTATGGATGAAGTCGAGAGCTGAGGCCACTTGTTGCAAAATTTCAAAGATATCTTCCTCGGGAAGGCGGCGCTCATTTTGTGTGAGGAAGTGGGCGAGGTTGGTTGTCTCTCCCATCTTATCGACCACACAATCGCACACGAGAAAATAAATACCATCGGCATAGGAGATGTTGTGCACCTTGACGATGTTAGGATGGTCGAGGGCAGCTAGGGTTGCCACGTGCTTTTCAAAGCGGCTAATAAAGTTGCGGTCTGTGGAGAGATCCTCGGGAAGTATTTTAAGGGCAAACTATTTCTTGATGAAGCGGTGCTCACCGAGCACGACTTCACCTAGAGGACCCTGGCCAATTTTTTTTAAGATGGTGTAGTCGCCGAGAATTTTCTTATCCATGTCGTGTCCCTAGTTAAAAAATGCCAAGATAGTGAGCGAGATACCACGCTAGAACGAGGACAATCCCCGAAACGCCAACCCAGAGGACATTGGGAAACCACTTGATCCCTTTTCCCATCCCATTGCGCACCTCAAGCGTTCCAATTCCGTAGGAAAAATCGTGCTTTTCTGAGGGCATTTGAAAGGCTCCAGGGTTCTCTTCGACAATTCTGTCAGCGTCGAGTCCCAAAAATGTCGCATACTGTTTGATAAAGCCTATGATGTAGACTGAGGAGAGAAATTGCTCACACTCCCCCTCTTCGATCGATTGAAGGTAGCTCGAGCGGATTGAGGTCGAGTTCTCAACCTCTTTGAGAGAGAGCCCCATCTCTTTCCGCTTATCTTTGAAAATGTGCCCGATTTTTTTTATCCCTTCATTCATAGTGGATCACGCTCGCGAGTAAGAATTTGGCCTCAGAATAATAAATTGAGTAAAAAACCACAAATGGTAATATTGTTCACATGAAAAGTTCCTGCTATGTCGCCAAGATCACTCCCGACCTTTTTGATCAACTTCAAAGAGACCTCAAAGAGAAAGGGTTCACGTTCTCACAGCCCCAGCACACCCAATTTCAAGCTAAACGGGAAGGGATCGTTTTGACCCTTTACCTATCGGGCAAGCTCACAGTACAAGGGCGCGCCAAAGATGAATTTATCGAATTCTACTTAGAGCCAGAGATTCTCAAAACATTTGCCGCAGCCTCACACGATTTCACACCCCGTATTGGCATCGACGAAGCGGGTAAAGGGGATGTCTTCGGCCCACTTTGCGTGGGTGGAGTGTTTGCCAACGAGTCGCAAATTCAGCGCCTCATCGCCATCGGGGTGAAAGATAGCAAATCGATGAACGATACGGTCATTGTCCGCCTCGCTCGGGAAATCAAGGCCCTCTGCCCTTGCTCAATTGTTCGGATGTACCCCGATAAATACAATCAACTCTATGCGCGGTTCAAGAACCTCAATCACCTCCTCGCCTGGGGACACGCCACAGCGATCGAAGAGCTTGTCCAAAAGGCGCAGTGCTCAAATGTCATCATCGATCAATTCGCTAGTGAGTCGGTGGTGCTCGAAGCGGTGAGAAAAAAATCACTCTCAATCAACCTCACGCAGCGCCACAAAGGGGAATCTGACATCGTTGTCGCCGCGGCCTCAATTATCGCTCGCGCCGCCTTTGTCGAAGGGATTGACCAGCTTTCAAACCGAGCGAATGTTAAACTCCCCAAAGGGGCTAACCACGGTGTGATCCAAGCGGGGCGTTCCCTGATCGCCTTTCACGGCCAAGAGGCCCTCCCCTCTTACGCCAAAATGCATTTTAAAACCGTCCAGGAGATCCTCAATGCTTAAGTGGCTCAATCTAACACACCTTGTGTTGATCGATAAAAGCCACATCCCCTTTGAGCCAGGGTTCAATATTTTAACCGGCGAGACGGGGGCGGGAAAAACAGCTCTCACAGAGGCTCTCAACCTCCTCCTTGGCGCCAAAGGGCAACAGGAGATGATCCGCGCTGGGGAAAAGGAAGCGATCATCGAGGCCGCTTTTGACATCACAAACGCCCTAGCGGCCCGTGCGTTTCTCGACCATCACGCCATTGCATACGATCTCTCAGAGCCCCTTATCGTCAAACGGATCCTCTCCAAAACGGGCAAAAACCGCTCGTTTATCGGCACAACGCAAGTCCCCATGAACTTAGTGCGCGAGCTCACTATCCGCCTGATCGAGATCGCCTCCCAACACGCCACAATTCATTTGCGTCAAAAAGAGAGCCAACTCGCCCTCCTTGACCTAGCTGCCGAGGCTAAGGAGGCCTTAGAGAGCTACCAATCGACCTATCGCAAGCTCCAAGAGTCGGAAGAAACTCTTGCCCAACTATGCGCCGACAAAGCCGATCTCAGCGAAAAGATCGAGCTCTACCGCTACCAAGCTGAAGAGATCGACACCCTCGCCCTGCAAGAGGGTGAAGAGGAGGCCCTCTTTGACGAGTACCGACAGATTGGGGCCAAGCAAGATGAGTTCACCGATCTTAAAGACGTCCTCGAAACCATCGATCACCTCCCCTCTTTTCAAGGGGCCGTCGACACCCTCACAAAATATGGCCACACCGAGATCGCTCACGCCCTCAAAGGGGCCGCCAATGAGCTCATTGAGGTGAGCTTCACCCTATCAAATGCCCTCTCATCAATAGAGGAAGACCCCAACCGTTTGGAAGAGATTGACAAGCGCCTCACAGAGATTGGGTGTCTCAAGAAGAAATATGGGGATATTAGCCTCAAAAAAGCCTTTCTCGATGAGCGTCTATCCACTTACGAGACCCTCGATGACTCGATCTTAGACGCCAAGCAAGCTGTCGATGCCTTAAAAAAGTTACTCCTAGAAAAAGGGGCGGTATTGACTGACTTGCGGCAAAAGGGGGCCCAGAGACTCGCTAAACAGGTCACAGATGAGCTCCAGTCTCTCAACATGGCCTCGGCCCTCTTTGAGATCGCAATTCAACCGATAAATCCCCACCTAAGTGGGTGTGATGAGGTGACGTTTATGCTCACGCCCAACAAAGGGGAAGGGGCCGTCTCACTGCAAAAAAGGGCGAGCGGCGGAGAGCTGGCGCGGATCTTCTTTGCCCTAAAGTTTGTCTTAGCCGACCAGGAAAACCTCCCCATCCTTATCTTTGATGAGATCGATGCCAATATCGGGGGCGAAACAGCGACTATCATCGGGCAAAAATTGCGTGAATTAGGGACCCATCGACAGGTGATCGCCATCACTCACTTTCCGCAAGTCGCCTCCTCAGCCAATAACCACTTGAAAGTGGTGAAAGCCGAACGCAATCAGCGAACAATCACTCAGGTTATCCCCCTTGATAAAACAGCAAAAAAAGACGAGTTGCTCCGGATGTTAGGTGGCCATTCATTCAAGCAACTCACTTGAAATCACACAACGTGAGTTTTTCAACAAGAAAGAATCAATACAATTTGAAGATTGACGGTATTTAGCGCCGGCTATAAACTCACATCATCAATATGGCAAATGTGAGGATTCTGTTGTGCGAAAACTCAAATTGTTGATCAACTTTCTCATCTTAGTAACTACAACACCTCTACTCGCCAATCCACACTTTGCGCTCCCTACATCGATACCTGAAACAACAAGAGACGTGAATTGGGTTTGCCCCAAAACGTACAATGAGATCGTCCAAATGCTGTGGGATTTGGAGTCTGGCGAGCTGGAAAGGCGCTATCCACTCTCTGAGCTAGAGAAGATCAATGCGTATATCATCGCCCTTGCTAGGGAAGGGATCCTTCCCTATGACTTTGAAGAGGAAAGTCGCCTTGATGAAGATATATACGATCTGATTCATGGAAAAGACAATGCCACCCAGCTCATCCACGATCTGGAGTACAGCCAGGGATACACCTTTGTCCCAGCTGTTATTTGGGGCGAGACGGGTTATGATCTTGTCCAATGTGGCAAGGTTAGCCGGGCTTGGAAGAAAACCAAAAAGTTTTGCAAGAAACATAAAACATCTCTCATCATTGGAGGGGTTATCGTCATCGCTGTAGCGGGTGTCACCGTCGCAGTTATTGCCAGCGGATCATCATCTGCCCTCTCAAGTGCAGCCGGAGCCATTGCCGCTGCAGGGGCTGCAATCGCAGAGCCAGAGTCAGAATCTCCCTATGGGGAGGAATCAAATAGGGATTCCCCTCAAGAATCGATCCCATCAGACGAGACTCCATCTTTTACTTGTGCCATTGAAGAAGAAGTTGCCTCTTTCAAAGAGAGTCTCTATCGAGAAAACTTTTTCGAGACTCCCGTAGACGGAGAGGGGCTTTCCCTAGAAGAAACAGGGAGAGTCATAGGCCCTATTTTTGCTCACGAAAGTTTTAACCACCTCAACGATTACCTCTTTCACTCCCCTCAATTCTCTGAAGAGGTTCAGAGTATTGCTGCACACTGCGATTTTTCTATCCCTTACTGGGAAGGGGGCAACCCTGTTGACTTTGCCCACAATGAGATTGATAGGCGCTTTGAAAGTGACATCGGCTCCATGTTTTCTAACCCAACACATGAGGTGAATATCCACGCTCTATCCTATCAGATGCGAGGGGATGCTGCTCGCGCGTACGGATATTACGATCAATCTGTGAGTGACTACTCTCAAGCGATTGATATCAATCCAACTGATCCAACACCTTACCTCAAAAGAAGCGCGTCCTATTTTGAAATGGGAGAGTATGAGAAGTCTGTCGCAGATTTCAATGAATTTGCAGCCCAGACTGAATCAATCCCCGAAAAAATCCCGTTCTCCACGCCAGAATTTACCCTCGGATTTGCTAAAGGGGTGCCAAAGGGGGTCTATGAATCGGGAAAAGGGACCATGCTATTTCTAGGGGAACTTGTCACCCACCCTGTTCATACGGCAACTCAGATGTACGACGCCTTATCGACTCTCGCAAAAATGGCTCGAGAGGATGAATGGGAGGCCATCGGAGAAGTCCTCTCCCCTGAAATTCACCAACTAGTCACTCAGTGGGATACACTTCCATCAGATAAGCGAGGAGAACTAGCCGGCTATGCCTTCGGGAAACATGGAGCAGATATCGCTGCACCTGGTGCTATCGCGAAAATTGCCAGCAAAAGCGTCAAAAGTGCTAGAGAACTAGCTGCTGTGCTGAAAAATCTTCAGAGAGCTGAAGGGACTCTTGTTCTTGAAACAGCGGCAGGCGTCGGAAATACCGCAAAAGTTGGAGAGATCGTAAGTGCCGGTAAAAAAACAGCATTCCTCGGGGAAGAATTAGGATTCTCAGCAAAGGAAATGGGTCAGTTAAAACAGGCTGGAAAATTAGAAGCATCAATAACACAAACTTACGAACACCTAAATCTCTCTATGCAAGAATCCGTTAAGTTGTTTAAAAATGCTGGGCAGGTATTAAAAAAACACCAGGGAATATACATGCCTGAGACGAAAATCAGAGAAGTAATTCACAGCACAGGCATCCCGACATTTCCAAAACCAAAGGGCATTCCCAAAGAATATCGAGTAAAACTATCTAAAAAACCAGGAGGAATGAAGTATGTCCATCCTCAAGATGAAGGAACATACGTAAGGGTTATGCCAGGTAAACCGCATAGCAAAAATCTAAAGCAACAAAAACCATATGTCAATCATAGAATAAATGGACAATCCGTTGATATACACGGCAAAATAGTTCCAAATAATTCTGAAAAAGCTCATATATCACTTGAAGAATTCACTTATAGGAATATGTAATTATGAGAAATAATACAGAAAAGCAACAAAGGCTTAATAGTTTTATTGAAAATATAGCACATATTTCTGATGAAAGCTACCAAGAACGTGTATGGATAAAGTACGAGGGACCAGAATGTGAAGAAATTGATGACGCTGTATGTGACTTTTTTGATGACGGAGATCCCATTTTAGAAAAATACGAAGATTTTGGAATTACTAAAAAGCAGTATGAATCTTTGAAAGCGTTGAGAAAAAAATTGGACAGTTTTTTAGATGAACATGAAATCTTCTCACAAGAAGAGCCAGCTTCAAACCTTATAAAACTTCCTGAATGGAAAATAATAATGAATTCGGCTAAAGCCGTCTTGAAAGCATTCAATTACAAAAAAGAATGATTATGATTAAAAAAAACCTCTGGATCAAAAATATTCTCACAAGTGTACAAAAAATCGCAAGCAGGGAGTATCAAGAAAGAGCATGGCTGAGAAACGAGATATATGCACCTTGTTCGTTTGAAGAAATGATGTGTGGCTTATTTGATGACTGTTTTATAAGGGAGTTTGTCAATGAGAAAGCTGATGAATTCGGTCTTTCTACTGAGCAAAAAACGGCGCTTTCAGAACTGGTCATCGCTCTCGATAAGTATGATGATAATCCAGAAATCTATTTCTCAAACTATCCTCTAGAAGTTGACGAGTCAAAAGTACTCTTAGATCCCAAATGGCACGAAATTCGAAAAATTGCTCAAAGGTTATTAAGCTCTTTTGGGAAAATTAAATATGATCTTGAAGACAAAGAATGGTGGTTACAGTTTATTCTTCATAGCATATCTACTTATTCAGATACAGAAAAGCAAAGACGAATGTGGATAAATAAAAGCGAAGTTTTTTGGTCGACCCCTTTCGATATGTACGAAGGCTTGTTTACCGACCTTGAATTTGATGACTTCATTGACAAATATGCTAAAAACTTCGCTCTAACTGAAGACCAGATTGCTGATTTGGATCGATTTCGTTTTCAGTTAAAAACAACCCCTTTCAAGACAACTAACCCTGAGAACATACTAGACTCTCCTGATTGGGGGAAAATAGTACATTATGCCAGAGAGGTTTTGGATGCTTTCGACTATAAGAGATATTCTTAAAAGAAAATCATAATACCCCTGAGACCCTGATTGCTACCTATTCATTTTCCAAGGGATTTTCGATTTTCTTTCAGATTGTAGTGGGCATTTTACCCACATACTTCGTGAAGTAGGGGGTAAAATGCCCACTACGAGGTGGGAGAAAAGAAAAATTCAAGGGGAAGTGAAGAGGTAGCAATCAGGGTCTGAGCCCCTGATTGGCGACCTAAAATCAACTGAAAGGATTGGGGATGAATAGATAGTTTTGTCAAGAGGCTTTGGGGACTAGAGTTCACGCTTGTTCAGCCTATTTTTGAACGAAAATTTCAGCTGTATTCGTCAATTTTGTGAAATTGAGCTCAAAAATAGAGCTAAATAGCATCGTTTTGACAATACTATCTAAATCATGGATAGCATGACACCGAGGATAATCCCCCGGAGAGTCCAAAGTGTGACGCGGATCCAATTTGTCCCAAGAAGCATGTTGTGGACGTGGGATGAGAATCTCAAGGCCAACTTCTGGTGCTGAGCGACCTGAAAAAGGAGCGTTGTGATCCACGAAATTGTCAAAAAGATGATGTTGAGGGCCGCTAGCCGGGCGAGGATGGGCTCTTGCGCAAGACCAATCAGAAATAGTGATGTGGCCGCCTCGACGGTCATCACTGGGCCGATGAGAAAGGCCGAGCGGCGCATGTGCTGCTTCTCATATTCGGCAAACCCCTCTTTGATCTTCTTGTAGAGGGGATAATGGACAATCTGGACAAACCAGATAACCCCCACCATAATGTAGGTGAGGGCACTGTGAATGATTAGGATTAGATTGAAATCTTCCATGTTTATTGTGTCAGCTCAAAGGAGTTGATGAAGTGGGAGAATCGGTTGTCTTTGTAGTTGTCCTGCTCACACTCCATGGCGAGGAGGTAGAGGTTGTTTTTGGCCATGACGGCCCGCCCTTTAAAGTAGACACCCTTTGTCCGGACAAAAAAGTCGAGGGCTTTGTACCCTTGGACCTCAATCAAATCGGCAAAGACAAGCTGATTAGAGGGGTGCTGGGAAACGATTCCGTTTAAGAAACTCTCCAAGCTCAACTCAGCATAGGCCTCGTCAATGAACTCTGGATATTGAGCGATCAACACCATGTAGACAGCTTCACGCCCATCAGCTGCGACGTAGACATCGTAGCTCAAATCAGCCTCGTCCTCTGGCATGCTCATATTTTGTTTAATGTGCTCTGGCGTATCGGGAAACGCGATTGAACACTTCCCTGTCACAGAATGAAACTTCTTCCAAGCAGCCATCTCGCCGCTATTTGTTTGAGCGGCATCGAGCAGACTCATACAGAGTGCCGATACACATAGCGCTGCAGCTATTACTCCCCTTCTCATCTTCTTACCTCACCTAAAATGTTTTAACTCACGTAAAAGAAGGTCGTTAATAGATTTATAATGTAGCTCACTCCAATGAGGATCAGGAATATAAACACAACATTCAACAGGGCCATCCATGCGCTATACCCCTGCACCTGCCCCAATGTCAGCAAAAGGATGATGAATCCCCACACACTTGTCACAAGTGTTATGAGCATAAGCCCCATAAAGACAAACGCCTCCGCGCCAGCTAGGGGAAACTCCGGAAAGCCAGCTTGAAAGAGTCTTCCTCCAAACATTGCAAGAAATATCACCCACATAGCGCAGTTGAAAAGAGTGGGCACATTGCTCCAACTCACCGCTGATCGGATCTGGTAGTACGTAGCGCCCCCCTTGAGAAGCTTTCCTGTCCACAGGAGAAGAAGGGAATAAAAGGACAGAGCGATCGCTCCAATAGGAATGGCAAGCACAAGTGACATGATGATCACAAAACTCAGTGACCACGACTCACCCACACTCATGCGCTGAGCACCTGAGAGCACTAATGGGAATCCATAGACAAATGACAAGGTCACAAATCTAAAGCGTGGATTAAAATTAACAATCTCTTGAATTGTTTGTCTGGGCTTGGTCCATATTGATAACCAAGGGTTTGTGTTGAGTTTATTTTCCATAATTACCGCTTTTATTTATAAATATAAACTAACTTCTCTATTCTTTATAATTAACACGATCGGGAGATAAAACTAAAGATATAATTACGAAATGGTTTTAACGAAAATATCTAAACAAATAAACTGAATAGACTTGAACAAACAAAAGAAATAAAGATTGGCGTTTTGACCGGGGCAAAACCCCGCTTTTTATAGAGTATGTTAAGAAACGCTAGAGTGATTAAAGCGGGATAGCAGAGCTCCAAGAGGGGGCCAAGGAGGGTTGTGATCCCTGAGAACTTCATCGTGGAGACGCACGATGAGATCAAAAGTATGACGATCAGCGATTGATTGGACGAGACTTTATCGCGGCAGATGTGAGTCTTTAAAAAGCTACTTGCGATATGAGCGAGCGCAAGGGCTGTTGTTAAACAAGCTAGGCCGATGATGAGGGAAACGATAAGAGCCCCACTCGAACCTAGGAGGTAGGTCCCCAGGGCGCCAAAGAGGGATTCTCCACTCATTCCATTGAGTTGCGCGCCGTGGTGAGCCCCTAAAGCCCCAAAGGCGATATAGACAAGGCCGAGCAAAATCGCGCCAATAGCCGAGGCGGCAAGGGGTGAGCTCTTCTCGTTCTCCATCTTCACGCAAATCAAGGTTGAAAAGAAGAACGCAGCGAGAAGGTCCATTGTCTGGTACCCCTCTTTGATCCCTAGGGTGAAGGCATGTGTGGGCTCGTAAGCATTCGGTGCAGAGGCGCCCGGAGCGAGTAACCCTTTGATCACAAGGTAGCCAAGAGAGAGGAAGAGGACGGGCGTTAAGACCATACCGAGGATGTCGAGCAGACGCTTTTGTTTGATCAAAAGGAGAAAGAGAATCAGCGATGAGATGAGGGAGAAGGTCAGGATTGAGAGGTTCGGAAAGAGAAGGGTGAGCGCTGAGTGGGCAACCATCATACAGCGGGGTATGGCACCAAAGGGGCCGAGAAGGGCTAATAGGAATGCTTGGGTCACAAGGGCTGGTCCTCGCCCGATCCGATCAAAGTAGGCAGCCCCGTCCCCTCTATAGAGAGTCATTGAATAGAGACCAATAAATGGGAGAAGGACACCTGTGAGGAGGAGGCCAATGAGGCCAAATCCGATGTTTTCTCCCGTCTTGATCCCCATAATAAGGGGAAATACGGCATTCCCCGCTCCAAAGAACATCGAGAAGAGAGCAAAGCCGTTAAATAATGTTTTACCTTTGAACATGCCAACTATTTTAAACTATTTGTTAATATTTAGCAAGTTGTATGGTGTTGTTAAAGTCTTGATGACGCTCTCTAAATGACGTGGGAGAGAGCCTGTTTGAGAGTGGGATAGCGGAAGAAGTAGCCACTCTCCATCAGGCGCTTAGGTTCAACTCGCACCCCCCAAAGGAGGAGCTCCTCCCCCATTTGGCCCAAAATGCGGGTGATGAGAAAGGCAGGGAGTGGAGGGCCCACCCACCGGTTGACGGCGCGGGCCAGGGACTTTGTGAACTCTTTGTTTTTCACCGATTCTGGCGCACAGAAGTTAAACGGGCCCTCTAAGTCTGAGCGCATTAAGAGGTGATAGATCCCGCCAAGAACATCGTCAATGGCGATCCAACTCACTTTCTGCTCCCCACTCCCTAACCGCCCTCCGAGGCCCCACTTAAAGAGGGTGTGGAGTTTTTTCAGCACGCCCCCGTGGCGCGATAGGATCATACCAAAGCGCATGGTCACAAGGCGCGTTCCCCGCCCACGGATTGGCGCTGAGGCCTCTTCCCAGCAGCGGGCCACTTCGCTCAAAAAGCCCTCTTGACCGAGGCGCGATTGCTCGTCAACCCCCTCACTCCCCCGATCGCCATAGATTCCAATGGCCGAGGCGCAGAGGAACGTTTTGGGAGGTTGCTTTAAAGAGGCGAGCTTTGAGGTTAAAAAGGCGGTCCCTTGTGAGCGACTGGCGATGATCGCCCGCTTCTTTTTTTCAGTCCAAAGGCCACTTGCAATGTTTTCCCCAGCTAGGTGGATGACGGCATCAAACCCCTCGAGCTGAGCGGCATCAATCTTCTCCCCTTTAGGGTCGTAAAAGATCTCCCGATCGCAATCGACTTTCCGTTTGCGGACTAAAGTGGAGATCTCATGGCCAGCACTCTCCAAAAATGGGATCAACTGTCCCCCGACAAATCCGCGCGCGCCACTGACCAAGATGCGGAGGGGCTCTTTTGTGGGGTAGCGGTTGAAAATCTCTAAGTCAAATTTGATGAGGTTGTGTTTGTAGTGAAAAATTCGGCTGATTCGGCTCTCTAAATTGAGAAAGGACAAAAACCACGGGAGCTCATACTCGACTGTTTCAACGAGTTCACACACATTGTTTTCTAGAGGTATAATGTTAGTGATCACTTTAAATGATTTAAAGTGCCCCTTTTTTTGGATGAGTGTGAAGGTGTCCCCTTGTGACGATTCAATGTACTCTAAAGAGGCGCGCAGGGTCACAAAAAAAAGGGAGAGCGAGCACCCCACTTTGCCTTTGTGGCAAAGGGATGACTGAAAACAAACTTTTTCCCAAGGGGGGATAGTTCGGATTAAGGAGCTTGAACGGAGGTGCCACTCGATGACCTCTTGAGCGGGCTTTTTGATGAGCGTTCGGAAGGTGAGTTTTTGCATGGAGTTATGCTAGCAATTGAAACAATTGCTAGCAAATAAAAAAAACTATCTTAACAGCTTATTGGTCTTTTGGACCTTTGTCGCAGCTAGATGAACAGCAGACAGCTTTGCAGCATTTGCTCAATAGACCAATTGACCATAGACCAGCTAAGCCAACGAGTGAGTAAACAACGCGTGCAATCCAAGTTGTGTTGCCACCAAAGATCCAAGCAACGAGATCAAATTGGAAAAAGCCCCATAGGCCCCAGTTAAGGGCACCGACGATAACGAGTATCAAGGCTATAACGTTAATACCTTTCATATTTATCCTCTGGTTAAAAAAATAACGCTTACCTCATCGATAACAAGTTATATCTTTAATAGCAACCCTTTGACCCTGATTGCTAACAATTCTTTTTCCAAGGAATTTTTGTTTTTCTTCCAGATTCCGGAAGTAGGGGTAAAATGCCCTCTGTGAGTATGGAGGAAAAGAAAAATTCAAGGGGAAATGAAGGGGTAGCAATCAGGGTCTTCGCCTTGACTTTTCTTCACATTTTCGATATGATCTCGCTAATGAAAAAAATAATCGACCCCGCAAAACTTCGTAAGTTGGCTGCCCTCTCTCGTCTTGGATCTTGTGACGATGAACTCGAGGGAATGGTCACCCACCTCAACACCATCATCGAGCATGCCGAGTCACTTCAAGCTGTCAACACAGATGATGTGAAACCGTGTCACTGCGTCCTTGAGGAAAAAACCCTACTCATGCGGAGCGACGAGCCCGATGAGCCTTTAGAGCGCCAAGAGTTTTTGGACAATTGCCCCGACAGCATTGGCGGCATGGTGCGCGTTCCCGATGTGATGAAAAATGGAGAGGGTGAGTGATGCTTTACAAAAAAAGTGGGCGGGAGATTCGCGATTTATTTGTCTCAGGCGAGATGACCGCAAGGGCCATCGCCGAGTACTTCATCGAGCGCATCGAGATCTTTGATAAAGAGGTGGGCGCCTTCCTTACAATTCTTAAGGACGATGTCTTAGAAAAAGCTGACAAGCTCGATGCGAAAAAAGCAGCGGGCCAACCCCTCGGCCGCTTGGCCGGCATCCCTATCGCCATCAAAGACAACATTCAGATGAAAGGGATGGTCACAACGTGTGGCTCCAAATTTTTGGAAAATTACATCAGCCCCTACGATGCCCACGTTGTCACCGAAATTGAAAGGGAAGATGGCCTCATCATCGGCAAGACCAACATGGATGAGTTTGCGATGGGCTCATCGACAGAGTATTCCGCCTTTAAAACGACATACAACCCATGGGGACTCGACTACACAGCTGGGGGCTCGTCGGGAGGGTCAGCAGCAGCTGTTTCCGCAAACCTCGTTCCGATCAGCCTAGGGACTGACACTGGGGGATCGATCCGTCAACCGGCCGCCTTCACCGGGACGGTCGGCTACAAACCGACCTACGGCCGTGTCTCTCGCTACGGCGCCGTCGCCTTTGGCTCGAGCTTTGATCAAATTGGCCCTTTTACCAACACCGTCGAAGATAGCGCTTTGATCATGGAAGTGATGGGGCGCGTCTGTCAAAAGGATGCGACCAGCATCAACACCGACCCCGATCCCTACTTAGAGACCATGAAGCAGTCTATCCAAGGTAAAACAATCGGTGTGCCGTGGGAATTTTTAGAGGATTTATCGGATGAAGCCAAGGAGAATTTCTCCAAGTCTCTCAAGGCCTTTGAAACTCTCGGCGCCAAGATCACAGAGGTGAAGCTCAACCTCCTCAAGATGTCGATTCCCGTCTACTACATCCTCTCCCCTGCTGAAGCGGCCACCAACCTCGCCCGTTTCGATGGCGTCCGCTACGGCAAGCGATCAGAGAGTGCAAAAACCATCGAAGAGCTCTACGACCTATCCCGCCAAGAGGGCTTTGGGAGTGAGGTGAAGAAACGGATCATGATCGGGATGTTTGTCTTGAGCTCGGGCTACCAAGAGGCCTACTACCGCAAAGCCCAAAAGATCCGCACCCTCATCATCCAAGAGTTCAAAGAGGCCTTCGCCCACTGCGATGTGATCGCCATGCCTACGACACCCACATCGGCCTTTAAACTCGGCGCGATCCGGTGCCCCTTTGACATGTACCTTCAAGACATCTACACCATCTCAGCTAACCTAGCTGGCCTTCCCGCTATGAGTATCCCTTCGGGTTACTGCAGCGAAAGGCGCCCCTTGGGCCTTCAACTAATGGGTCCCCAAAGGAGTGAGAGCACCCTCTTTAACTTCGCCCACCACTTCGAAAAAGAGATGGACCTCAACGGCAAAATCCCCCCACACTTTAACAGAGAGAGACTATGAGCGAGACGCCCTTTGATGCCTTTGAACCGATTATTGGTTTAGAAATCCACGTTCAGCTCAACACCCGGACCAAGCTCTTTTCCCGCTCCCTCAACCACTTTGGGGACGAGCCCAACACCAACATTGGCATCGTCGACACAGGGCAACCTGGTGCCCTCCCAATTATAAACAAAGAAGCCGTGAAAAAAGCGATCCGCTTCGGTCACGCCATTGGGGGAGAGATCGCCCTGTGGAGCCGCTTTGACCGCAAGTCCTACTTTTATCCCGACTCCCCCAGAAACTTCCAAATCACCCAATTTGATCACCCCATCGTTCAAGGGGGCTCAGTGATTGCCGACGTCGAAGGGGTCTCTAAAACTTTTGAGATCGAGCACGCTCACTTAGAGGACGACGCGGGGATGCTCAAGCACTTTTCTAACTTTGCCGGCGTCGACTTTAACCGCGCAGGTGTCCCTTTGCTTGAGATTGTCTCCAAACCCTGCATGCGCTCGCCCAAAGAGGCCTCAGCCTACGCCCAAGCGGTGCGTGCCATCATGCAGTACATCAACGCCTCCGACTGCAACATGGAAGAGGGCTCCCTGCGCATCGATGTCAACATCTCTGTCCGCCCCAAAGGGGAGAGTGCGCTGCGCAATAAAGTTGAAGTGAAGAACATGAACAGCTTCCGCAATATGGAGCTCGCCATCGAATCGGAGATCAGGCGGCAGATCAAGTCCTACATTGCCCATCCCCACATGGATCCAAAAGAAGTGATCCCACAGTCTACTGTTCGCTTCGATCTCACCACTTTGCAAACTGTCGCCATGCGCTCAAAAGAGGGGGCTGCCGACTACTGCTACTTCCCCGATCCCGACCTCCCTCCCCTCATCCTGGAAAAAGAGATGGTCGACGAGCTCAAAGCGACTCTCCCCGAACTCCCCCACGCCCGCTATGAGCGCTACGTCAACTCGATCGGACTCTCTGAATACAACGCCTCGCTGCTCATTAACGACAAGCCCCTCTCCGACTTTTACGACGAAGCGGCCAAAGTGTGCAAAAACGTCAAACGCCTCTGCAACTGGGTCACAGTTGAGTTTGTCGGTCGGCTAAAAGATCAAGGCATTCACCTTGCAAGCTCCCCCATCACTCCCAAACTCGTCGCCGAGCTCGTCAACCTCATCGAGGAAAAAACAGTCACTGGGCGCATCGCCAAAGAGATCGCCGACATCATGTGCGTGCACCCCGGCAAGTCAGCTGTCGAGATCATCGCAGAGAACCCCGACTTTGTCCCCGTTCACGACCACTCGGCCATTGAACCTCTCATCGACCAGGTCCTCAAAGAGAACCCTCAATCTGTCGAAGATTATAAAAATGGGATCGACAAGGCATTTAACTACCTTGTCGGGCAGGTGATGAAACTCTGCAAGGGACAAGCTGCCCCCAGCGTCGTCCAAGAGATTCTAAAGAGTAAACTCAAAGAATCTTAAATCTGATATCTGCTGGTGACTTGATTACCAACGCATAAGAGGTGATCTTATGAAATCGGTAGAGCTCGGGAAAAAAACGATAGGGGGGTAGGCGCTTAAACTCTCTTTCTAATGAATCAATGGCATAGTTTGTGATTGCAAACTCTTTGATCATTTTGACAGCTTTGTGAATATTCCATTTATCGTCATACTTGGGGTTTGGAGAAATCGCAAAGTAGTAAGGTTCTTTAATAGTATTTCCTGGTTTGACCCCGTACAGTGAGAAGACCTGATCTGTCGCTAAAAAGACGTGGAGTATGATTGTAGGAATCACCTCAAAGGCCTCTTTATTGTACTCGTAAAAGTATTTATGACTTTTAACAAACACTTGCTCAAGCTTTAGAATTTCTTCTTCTTCCCAATTGGAATAAAGATCAAGAACGTCTTGGATGTTATCTATTGGATTTAGTTTATCAAAATTTACTCGCGTAGCATTCATATTATAAAAAATGGTTTGGGTTTTTAATTGTAATAATGTAGTTATTAATGATTTTATCTGTTCTACTGATTGTGGATCCCTTAGTCACCGAATAATTGGAGATTGAAAAATGTGGTATAGACGCAATCGCTTCATGTATATTCTTCATCTCAGTGTCAAAGTAATACTTCCTATTCCCCTCATAAAGATAATGAGTTTTTCCAATAAATTCTCTTCTAAAACTGAGCCTGATAATGTTGACTGGTTGCATGCGCGGCACTATACAGAGATGGGTAAAAAAAGGGAAGCTTTCAAATAAAAGTGTATACATAAAAAGGGATTCTTTCTATCTAGGGGTTGGGGGTGCTAAACACAAGATATGGAATCGTTCAAACGGTGGGGCTTTTTATTGTTGCTCGTGTCGCTTAGCGGCTGCATCGATTTTCGGGGGGCGCAAGACCCCGATATGTACACTCCCCGCACCTCTCACACGGTTTGGCGCCCCCGCAAAGAGCCGTGTCGTCTAGCCAATTCCCTCCAAGATGATTTTGAGTTTCTCGAAGAGGTCGATCCCATCTCTTTGGCCGAAGCGCTAGATATTGCCCTGATCAATAACCCCGGCACGAAACAAACATGGGCCGCCGCTCGCGTCTCCGCAGCTGAGTATGGCCGCTCCCTTTCCGATGATTTTGTCTTAGCCGATGTGAGCGCCCAGTATCAGCGGATGCGCACCACGTTTTTTGTTCTCGGTCAGCGCGAGGTGTTGCACCAAACCATCGCTGGGGCCTCCCTCAACCTCTCTTACTTAGTTCTCGACTTTGGGCAGGTCCGCTACACCAGTTATGCCGCTTTAGAGTCCCTTTTTAACGCCGACTGGACCCACAATCGGGAGATTCAAAATGTGATCCAAATGGTAATGAACGATTACTACGACTATCTCTATCAAAAGGAGTTGCTCAAAGCGCGCCGCTCCGATGTCGACAACGCTCAGGTCACTTTAGATGCCACGCTGGCTGCTTTGCGCACGGGGATGGCCGATGTCTCCGACCAGGTGCAGGCAACGACAACGCTCAAGCAAAACCAGCTCACCGTCGTCCAGCAAAAGCAAAACCTCCACAACGCCTACACCCGCTTCATTAACAATCTCGGCATCCCCCCCAACCTTAAAATCGCTTTCACCGACTATCCGGAGACAATTGAGACGTTTGATGTGGAGAGTTTGGATGAGCTGATCTTAGTCGCCATGCAAAGCCGCCCCGACCTCATAGCCGCCGAAGCGAAGGTGAAGAGCCAGGAGAACCTCCTCACAGCCTCTGAGCGCCTCTACCTCCCCACTGTCTCAACCGATTTTAGCATTGGGCGCAACTATTTCGGTCAAGGGTTTAACGATGGGTACAATTTTGACTTTATTGCCTCGCTCTCCTTTCCCCTCTTTCAGGGATTTTTCATCAAAAACACGGTGAAAGAGGCGAAGGCCGACTTAAAGTTTGCCCAAGCTGAGCTCGATGAGACCCGCCTCAATGTGTTGCAAGATGTGACCAATTACAGAGAAGATGTGATCTTAGCCCGCGAAGCCCTTGTCTACGCGCGGGAGTTTCTCGACTCGGCGAAAATTGAGTTTGAGGTTCTGTTAGAAAAGTACAAGGTGGGGACAACGACCATTGTCGATCTGATCTCAGCCCAAACAGCGGTGGCCGATGCGCGGGCCCAACTCGCCCAATCGGAGCGCAATTGGTTCTCATCACTTGTCAATCTCGCTTTTGGTACGGGAGCGCTCACTCTCTCCGATAGTCAAACCCCCGACCTGTTTAAAGCTAAAGAGGAGACCCTTTATGAAGATGGTTAAATACGCCCTTTTGCTCACCCTCTTGGCCTCATGTGCCAAAAAGCCCCCTGCTGAGCGCCCTCCGCCATCTGTGATCATCACCCCCGTTGTCCAACGCGATGTCCCGATTTTTATCGAGGCGCCCGGACACATCGAAGCCTACAACAACGTCGAACTCAGATCCCAAGTGACCGGCGTAGTGACGGGGGTCTACTACGATCAAGGGACCGAGGTCGATGAGGGGCAACTCCTCGTCACCATCGACAAGCGCCCCTTTGAGGCGAGTGTGAAAGAGGCCGAGGCCGACGTCGCTCGGAGCATGGCCTCGCTCAAGTACGCCCAAGACACCACGCGCCGCAACACCCCCCTCGTCCAAGAGGACTATGTCTCTCAAGATGCCTACGACAACTTAGTGACAAATGTCTTGGTCGACGACGCCACGGTCAAAGCCAACCTCGCCCAACTCGATATCGCCAAGGTCAACCTCGACTACTGCACCATCGATGCCCCGATGGACTCGATCGCCGGCGAGCGCCTCGTCGACGTGGGAAACCTCGTCTTGGAAGATGGGCAGAGCACCCTCGTCGTCCTCAATCAGATCAAGCCGATTTACTGCTCTTTCTCCGTCTCAGAGCGCTACTTTAGCAAAATTCAGAGCAAATTGCGGCACGGGACCTTAGAAACTCACGTCTCCTACACCAACGATTTTAAAGAGATTTGGAAGGGAGAGGTTGAGTTTATCGACAACGCCGTCGATGAGACAACGGGGATGATCAAGATCAAATCGACCTTCCCCAACATGGACAAAGCCCTCTGGCCGGGGATTTTTGTCTACACCCGCCTGATTCTAGAGATTGACAAGGGGGCTCTGCTCGTCCCGACAGGAGCCGTGGTTACGACGCAAAAAGGGAAACACCTCTTTGTGATGCGCGGCCGCGACAGTGTCGAGCAGGTCGATGTCGAAGTGGGGCAGATTGAGAATGATTTCATCATCATCAAAAAAGGACTCAAGCCCGATGAGAAAGTGGTCCTTTCGGGACAACTCAATTTAGCCGATGGGTCAAAGGTGACCGTGACAAAGGAGCAAACGTTTAGCGATGAATCTTTCTGAGCCTTTCATCAGACGCCCCGTCATGACCTCGCTGGTCATGGTGACGATCCTCTTTTTTGGGATATTGGCCTTTGTCAATCTCCCGGTCAGTGACATGCCAAGTGTCGACTTTCCGACAATTGAAGTGACTGTCGCCTACCCAGGGGCAAGTGCCCAGCTCATGGCCGATAGTGTGGCGGCCCCCTTAGAGCGGCAATTCACATCGCTCGAAGGGATCCAAACGATCACATCGACCAACAACACGGGACAGACAACCATTGTCCTCCAGTTCCACCTCAACCGCAACATCGACGACGCCTCAACCGACGTCCAATCCTCTATCACCGCGGCCCTCCCCGACCTTCCCGACAACCTCCCCAACAACCCCACTTATAAAAAGGTTAACCCCACTGACACTCCTGTCCTTTTTTATGCGATTGCCTCAGATGAGATCACTCGCGGCAAACTCTACGACTACGGCTACTCCTTTCTCGGTCAGCGCCTCGGTATGGTTGAAGGGGTGTCGCAAATCCAAACTTATGGCTCCCCCTACGCCGTGAGGATTCAGGTTGATCCCGACCAACTCAGCGGCAAAAAGATTGGGATCGATCAGCTCGCCACGACCGTCGAACAAGGGAACCCCAACCTCCCCCTTGGGGTCCTCTACGGCTCAATGGTTGAGTACACAGTTGAGGCCGATGGGCAGATTTTCAACGCCGAGGGGTACAATAACCTCATCGTCCGCAACCACGAAGGGAACATGGTCCGCATTAGCGATGTGGGCAAAGCGATTGATAGCACCAAAGATGACAAGTACTCCCTCAAGTACATCACAGAAGAGACCTCTCAAGATTGCGTCGTCGTCGCCGTTTTAAAGCAGGCGGGCTCAAATGCCGTGGGGGTGATCGAGGGGATCAAAGAGCTCCTTCCGGGCCTTGAGGCTGAGCTCCCCGAGTCGGTGAAAGTTCACACCCTGTTTGACCAGTCGGAGTGGATCTTTGAGTCGGTCCACGACGTCGAGTTCACCCTCATTGTCGCCTTTTTACTCGTTGTCGTCGTCGTCTTTTTCTACCTAGGGAAGTTTGTCGATACCATCATTCCGATTGTCGCCCTCCCCATGACAGTGATCGGCACCTTCTTAGTGATGTATCTACTCGGCTTCAGTTTAGACATCCTCTCCCTCCTTGCGATCACCCTCTCCATCGGCTTTTTGGTCGATGACGCCATTGTCGTTTTGGAGAACGTCGCCCGCCACATTGAAATGGGAGAAAAACCCTTCAAAGCGGCCCTTGAGGGGTCAAAACAGATCAGTTTCACCATCCTCTCAATGACCATGTGCCTCGCTTCTGTCTTCATCCCCCTCATCTTTATGGCTGGCATCATCGGGCGGATCTTCCGCGAGTTTGCCGTCACCATCGTCGTCGCCGTCTTGATCTCGGGGATCATCTCCCTCACCCTCACTCCCCTTCTCTGCAGCCGCTTCATGGCCCCCCACAACGATGAAAAGAAAAACTTCATTGAAAAACTCAGCGAAAAACTCAACGATGGCCTCCTGGGGATCTACAAGAAGGGATTTCACTTCGTGATGCGCCACAAAATTTTAACGGTGGGCGTCGGCCTCCTCTGTATTGGAGGGACCCTCTTTTTCATGGCGGTGATCCCCAAAGACTTTCTCCCAATGGACGATCTCGGCTTCATCGAGGGGTTCACCCAGGGGCCCGATGGGACGAGCCCTTACCAAATGATGCGCTACCAAGGGGAAATCCAAGAGCTTGTGAAAAACAACCCCAACGTCGAGAGTGTGGTGAGTGTGGGCGCTGTCCCCATTGACTCTCAGGGGCTCCTCTTCATCCGCTTAAAGCCCCTCAAGGAGCGAGAGCCCATGCAAAAGGTTGTGCCCGAGATGTACGCCTCCCTCAACACAGTTGCCGGGATCAACACCTTCCTCAAGCCCGTCCCCCTGATCAACCTCGCCATCGGCACTGGCTCAGCCCAAGGGGCCTACCAGTATTCCCTGCAAAGCATCGGCGATGACAAACTCTACCCCGCTGCCGAAGAGCTCATCAATAAGATGAAGACCCTCCCCGGCTTCACCCAGGTCAATAGCGACATGCACGTCAACGAACCCTACGTCGACATCAAAATCTTGCGCGATCGCGCCTTTGACCTCAATATCAGCGCCGAATCGATTGAGAATTCCCTCATGCTCGCCTACAGCGGCGGCCGGGTCACCCAGATCAATGGGAGCTTGAACCAATACGATGTGATCGTCGAGACCATCCCCAGCGCCTACCGCGATCCCACAGTTTTGGATAAAATTTATGTCACCTCCATGGTCACATCCCCCGTCCCCAGCCCCGCCGTGACATTCAATATCCCCGAGGGGATGACAACCACCCCCACCAAAGATCCCGGTCTTGTCCAAGTCCCCCTCTCCGCCGTCGCCGAGTGGGAGCTCACAACAGGCCCCTTGAGTATCAACCACCTCAACACCCTCCCCTCTGTCACCGTCACCTTTGACCTCGATGACGTCCCCCTCTCAACCGCACTCGCCTCTCTCGAGCAAGTGGCCGAGCAGACCCTCCCTAGCACCGTTATCGGATCGATTCAAGGGTCGGCCGACATCTTCCGCCAATCCTTTGCCAGCCTCAACTTCCTCTTCCTCATCGCTATCTTTGTCATCTACGTCATCTTAGGGATCCTCTACGAGAACTTCATCCACCCTGTGACCGTGATGTCCGCTCTCCCACCCGCCGCAGTGGGCGCCCTTCTCACCTTAGTGATCGCCGGCTACTCCCTCGACCTTTACAGCTTTGTCGGGATCATCATGCTCATCGGGATTGTCTTAAAAAATGGCATCATCATGATCGACTTTGCCAACGAACAGATGCTCCACGAAAACAAAGGGATCGAAGAGGCAATTGAGCTCGCCTGCTTCGCCCGTTTCCGCCCCATCATCATGACCACCTTTGCCGCCGGCATGGGAGCCGTTCCCATCGCCCTAGGTATCGGCGGGGGAACCGCTCAATCGCGCCGCCCCTTGGGTCTAGCGATTGTGGGGGGACTGATCTTTAGCCAGATCATCACCCTCTTCCTCACCCCGGTCGTCTTTATTTACATGGAGAGACTGCGCGCCCTATTCACCCGCGGGGGTGGAACGCATCAAACGCCTGATGGAGACGCCCCTTAGAGATGTGGGTGTACCGGTCGGTCGTCCCAATGTCGCTGTGACCTAACATCTCCTGAATCACCCGAAGATCGGCACCCCCCTCGAGCAAATGAGTCGCAAAGGTGTGGCGGAGGGTGTGAGGGGTCACTTTCTTAGCAATTTCAGCCTTTTTCGCGTAAAAGCGGATCCGCCGGTAGACCGCCATCCGATCGATTCTCTGCCCCTTCTTCGAGAGAAAAAGGGGGGCTTTCTCATCCCCTGAACGGTTGGAAGAGAGGAGGTAGTGATCGATCGCCTCGATCGCCTTTTTTCCAATCGGCACAATCCGCTCAACGCCCCCCTTTCCCACCGTCCTCACATGGGTCTCATCGACATCGGAGATATTGAGCAGACAGAGCTCTGAGACCCTCAGCCCCGCCCCGTAGAGCACCTCGAGCATCGCGCGATCGCGCGCGCCAAGGCGCGTTGAGGGATCGGGCCCTTTGAGCAAACGCCCCATCTCATCGAGGCTGAGCACCTCGGGGATCGTCTGCCACAGCTTCGGGCTCTCCGTAAGAGCAGTGATATCCTTAGGAAGGAGGTTGAAGCGGCGCCCATAGCGGAAAAACACCTTGAGAGCGACCAGCGCGCGGGCGATCGAGGTCGACGCATACCCCTTTGCTCTGAGATTAGAGAGGAAGTGGACAATGTCCTTTTCCACAGCCTTTTCAATGGGGCGGGGCTCTAGGTAGGCCATAAACGCCAAAATATCCCGTTTATACGCCGAGAGCGTCGTCCGCTTCAGCCCCTTTTCAACCGCTAAATAAGAGAGAAAATCATCGAGCATCGACTAAGGCTACGAGAAAAGATCGGATAAATCAACCAAGATATCGCGCAAAACCTCCAACGGGCGCTGATCGGCTTGAAACCGGCTCACGAGAGCCTCCGGGAAGTGATCCAAAACCCCCATCGTCTCCTTTTCGTAGATATCCATTCTCTTTAAAAGAATCGACTCATCCTGATCGTCAATGCGCCGCTCAATGAGACCGCGGCGGGAGAGGCGCTTGATGAAGACATCGGGATCCTGTCCCTCAAGCAAAATGATCCTCTTGATATCGAGATACTGACTCACAATCTCCGCCTGAGCCCGCGTACGGGGGATCCCATCGAGAAGGAGGAGCTGCTCTGAGGGAAAATAGCGATTGGTCGCAATCAACCCATGCACATAGTGGTGCCAGATGTGAATCGTCACATCGTCGGGGAGCAAATGCCCCTTAGAGGCATACTTGTGGTAGAGCTTCCCCGCTGGGGACTTGAGGGAGAGCCCCCTGAAAACATCCCCCGAGGAGAGGTGATAGTGATTCCCCGCGCTCGAGAGGAATTTCCCCTGGGTCCCCTTCCCCGATCCCGGGGGTCCAAAGATCAAAACCGCCTTAAACGGCTCATCGTGACTTGGAATGATTTCGTCGACATCCATCTTAACCTGCTTATTGTTAGGGTCTTAAAACTATACCCCCCTTTTTCCACATTATATACATTCAAATTAAATATATAAAGCACTTGCCGGTAAATATTTATAAATGTTATTATTTAATTTAAACATTATTATAAAAGGATAAAAAATGATTAATCCATTAATTAGCACAAACAATAACCACCAAGAAGTCGTCAAGCGTGATATTGGCAAAATGACAATTAACGGGAAGACATACCAGGTTTCCGCCTCCCTTTCAATAGGGAACAGAGAAACATCACTCACAATGCAGCAAGCTAGTGCATTGGCTATATCAGATCAAACTGAGCTTCAAGAAATGATCGAACATCTTGTTAAATCAGCTAGAGTTCCCGAAGGGGCAACACTCAGTGCAATTGATCAGAAAATCATCGCCTATAACGGGAGTCAATCAATCAATTTTACGGGTATTCCAAATGCAAAACAAGCATATAAAATGCTAAACAACGCAGCCTTAACTATAATTAATGATGCGGAAAACGAAAGGGATAAAAATGATGACATCTTTACCTCCCAAAACTCTTCTTCATTATTTCCGAAAAAAAATAACTCAACAGGCTATAGACGCCATTCCAATTTCAATCAAACAAATTCTCTAATCCAATCAAGTAAAACAGTTAGGCAACCTTTCTCAAATTCAAACCAAAATAACAATAATATTCAGCCATTTAATACGAATTTTAATAGCCAAATAAATAATCAAAACGTCCAACCACAATTTAGTAAAATTAATAGCCAGCCACTTAATAACAATCAAAGCAACCTCTTAACTTTGGTCAATAATAATAAAAAGCAATCAGAATCTTTGAATAGTTCGAAAAGTAATAAAAAAGAGAAAAAGAAATCAAAAAGTAAGAAAAAAAAGAAAACAGAGATAAAGAAAAACAAACAGCTTCAAAACAATATTTTTGAAATCAATACCGAAGACCTACGAAATGTGAAATTTCATTTTAAAGAGATACAAGATCAGTAATTTTGACTGTGGCCACAGCTACAGGAGCTAGAGACATTGGGATTGGAGACCTTAAAGCCCGATCCCATCAATCCCTCTGCATAGTCAATCTCACACCCCAAAAGGCGCGACAGCGCCTCTTTTTTTACGTGGATTTCGACGCCATGACTCTCAAAACAGTGGTCACCCTCGCCTAAAGCCTCAGAAAAGCCAAAGACATACTCAAAGCCAGAGCACCCACCAGGTTGATCCCCAAAGCGCAGCGCGGCCCTAGAGAGCCCCTCTTCTTGGCAAATTGCCTGGAACTTCTCAGCAGCCCTTGGAGTGAGAGAGATGGTTGTTTGATCGAGGGGCTCTTCAATCACCCGATTGAGCTCAACTATGAGGTCGTCGAGATCCTCTTCGTCAAAGCCATGCCCTAGCCACCCCGCCTCTAAGGTCTCGTAAGTAGCGGCCTGACACCCAGCGCACTGCAGACCAAAGCGACTCAAAGTGTCGGCAAGCTTCTGGCTTTTAACAGGATAGAGTGAGAATATCTCCTCTATTGTCATCTCTCTATGAATAGCCCTCTCCATACCCCTCTCCTTAGTACTTGATCTTTACAGAGCCGCTCTTGATACGGCACTGGCATGCCAACCTCTCAAAGTCCTGCTCTCCTAGGAAATCGCTCTCCTCCTCGGTGTAGTCACTGAGATTCTCCATTCCGTCGATCACCTCAATCACGCAGGTCCCACAGACCCCCTCTTCACACGCGAAGGGGATCCCCTCCTCCTCGCAGGCCTCCTTGATAGGGGCCCCATCTTCGATCTCAGCCTCCGCCTCATCATTAAAATTAAGTTTTGCCATATAGACGCTCCATTTTGGACGCCAGAATAGCAAATATTTGGGGATGAGTCAATCTCAAATTATAATTATATTGTTTACAATTAAATAATATGGTATAATTCGATTATTAAATTATAGTTACAAAAAGATGTCTAATACAATTGCCATAAAAGATCACCGTGGTATCGCACTATCAACCCTTGTCGAGGGGCGATTGACGCATAAGCAGGTCGATGAGCTAGCTCAGAGCCTAATGGTTGAATTCCCCCGCCATTCACGGCAATTGGTAGACTTTGTCGATCGCAGCTGGGTAAGGATTCAAAACGAGGTCACCTTTGAATCGGTCGGTAAGATCACAATAACAGCCCTTCTCATCCTCCCCTTTGGTATCCCCTTCCTCATCTCCTATGTTGGGTTAGAGCTCTACGATAGACTCATTGGCAGCCAGGCTAGCATCCAAAAGCTTGCACGCTTCAATGAGATCACCACTGAAATAATCCGGGAAGAAATCGCCCCCCCCTTCACTAAACACGCCTACTTAAACCACCCTGAACGGAATACCTCATATAAAGGGATGGCCGACTTGCTTATTAAACACATGAATGAGCACGGATATACTGAGCAAAAGATGTACACCCTTGCCAAATCCCTCATTGCCACCAAATTTTCAAATGAACACATCACTGATATCAAGGAGAGAGTCACCCAAAATCTGATTAACACCCTCGTAGAAACACTCATTTTACATAATAATTATGAGAGCTATTTCGACTTTAAAGCGCACTTTAATCAATTGGCGAAGCCGGAGAGTTCGCTTAATTGTCGAGAAACTTGGTATTTATACCAGGCATGCCAGGGATAATTCCCCATAATTTATCAATTTAAATTAATTTTATATATAAAATTTGTTTTATTCTTAATAATTGCCATTTTTACTTTTGCAATTATTTGGCCTATGTTATAATTTAGTTACTATTAATTAAAAACTTTATGGAGAACAAACAATGAGCAGCATATTTATACAGCGCTTTCAAAATAGAGGCCAACTCCTCAATAACAATAATGTTTCAAGTTCAGGTGCCAATACCTCACAAGATCAAGTCGAATCTAATAACAATAATGTTTCAAGTTCTAGTTCCAATAATTCACAAGATCAAGTCGAAACTAATAACAATCAGCCGTTGAATTTGTCTCAACCCCAACAATCAGGGTTAAATAACCGCTCAGTGACTATGTTCAACACAAACGCGCTTGTTAATTCAAATACTATTCATGATAAATACATAAAATATAAGAGTTCGGTGAATGCATTTATGGATTCTGAATTCCAACGTGTTTTTGGAGAGGAACTACCTCAAAATAACAACAATAATGACATAAATGAGAGTGAGAACGTTGAATCTGAAGAAGAACAAATCGTAGAAATTCTAGATTCTGATAATAACATAAATGAGGGTGAGAACGTTGAATCTGAAGAAGTTGAATCTGAAGAAGATGATGAAATCGTAGAAATTCTAAATTCTGATGATGATGAAATCGTAGAAATTCTAAATTCTGATGATGAAGATCATAATGATTTTATAACCATTAATGGTAATATTACTGATACCGAAAGCGATGATGAAGATGTTGAGAATAATAATAATAATATAGAGATTAATGATAGTATCATTTTCAATGACGATGACGATATTAAGACCAAATTAGAGATCGTTGAAAGCAAAGAGGAGAAAGATCTTGAAAGCTGGAAAACCTTCCTTAATGGCGGTAATGAAATCAACCCGTCTCATTTTGGCGATATCTTTGAATCAAGTGATGATGCCCATTGGTTAATTGCTAGTATATACCTTTTTGCAAAATGGACCATTGGCCTTGTTCCAATGACAGTGGATGCAATCCGCAACTGGTGGTCTGAAAAAGAGTTCACTGACAATACTTATGCCCCCATCCAAGAATCTGTTAGAGATTTTTCACGGACTTTCTTTTCACAACGCCAAGCACTCAGTGACCTCGTAAAAGAAAAAATTAATGAGATAAATACAGCAAAAAATGATGCTATCCTTAACAACCAAGAAATGGATAAACCAACGGTAAAAGCTATTAAGAGTGAGCTTCAGTTTTGGCATCAACTGCCCAAATATCTCGTAGACAGTGTCACACTTAAAGGGAAAGACTCGACGGGACAAAAAAAACTGAGCGAAAAATCTGATCTTGAAATGTTTGTTGATACCAATGGCGAAGAGATCCAGAAAGAGTATGCCAAATCGAAACGGTTAATCCTAAGCGAAAAAGATCGACTTGCTTCCAACCTTTATAAAACCTGTATGGAAAAGTGCGACAAAAGTACAACTCTAGACACTAAAATTAAGGAACTCACGTACTTCACAACAGATCAGCTTCCTATGCTGATCAATCAAGTGTCAGGAGATCATATCAAAAACCGCAACAGTGATCAGGTGAAATACATTATTGATACGGAAGTTGATACGCTAGCTATGCATATTTCCATAAAACTGTGGAAAGAACTACTTCTAGACGAAGCACAAAAAGTTTGGTTTGCTGCCAAAGAAGCAGGGACTCCATGGAGTGTTGAGGATCTCATTGAGCATTTAGACATTACTCTGGCAACTTTTCCTGAGGATATCGTCAAAGAAAGCCGTCTTATGCATACTGTGTTGCTTGAAATAGGTAAACTCGATACCGATATCCTCCAAAAAACCTTAACTGAATATGAGCAATTGTCTAATAAGCTCTATTCTTATAGTTGGGTAAATCATTTCAAAGACGAACTAGAGATCTATCAAGAAAGACAATCAGCGTTAATTAATACACTTAATGATCTTATTAATGATATAGAAGAAATAATTTCATTTATAGATCTTTACGTCGATGGAGCTAACCTTATTAACAATACTAATGCTCATGATTTTGCATTTAACGATGATCAAGTTAGAAATGCTCTAGATTTGCTTAAAAATAAAGTTCCTTTAAATACAATTGAACAGTTTAAAACGAAAATCAATGAATATAAAGAAATATTTGATAAAGCTCCGGACACAATTGCCAGAGAGTCAAAAAGCCTCTATGTTAGAATGACTAGTATGCCGAGAGATCCTGAAAAAATGATTAAGACTGCAAATGTTATGGCAGATCTATTAAAAAAAGATAGAATTGAAGAAAAGCGTGTTATCAACGAAATGAGCATATTTTGGAAAAACAAAATGATTCAAAAGCTTAATAAATTCCAAGAGAACGTTTCTGATCAAATGGATTTTCAAGTGCCAACCTATGAGCCTTTAGCAAATGATGAAGAAAACTATAATGATGAAGAAAACTATGTGGATCTGAGTGTGCCTTTTTCCAACATGTTCGAATTTTACAGTGACAGTGAC
>Ga0180433_10001634_pt1 | contig 37127 bp, 49 predicted proteins | sample SS_ome_8_FD_132980 | JGI IMG/M metagenome (GOLD analysis project Ga0180433, IMG submission 132980) | Hypersaline lake sediment archaeal communities from the Salton Sea, California, USA - SS_1_D_1 metaG | ecosystem: Environmental > Aquatic > Non-marine Saline and Alkaline > Hypersaline >... | reverse complement strand
TTTGGGATTTTTTCAGGAAACCTCTCATTATTAGCGGAAACAGTTGGTGAAAAAGCTGCTCAGGATTTATCTAGAGAGCTTTTAATTAATCCTAGATTTCAGAATCTTTCCAAACAGATGGTTAAGGCGCTTAATGAAGGAAAATATGCAGTCGCAAGATCTTTATCAAAAATCTTTAAAAAAGAAATAGAAAAAACAGATCCTGAAATTGCTTCTGAAATAGATCCTGACGAATTTTTCAATCAAATTCGCCAATAAGAACATAGGCTATTGGCATCAAAAGCCCTACAAGAAACCAACCTATAATCATATATCACCTTATTCTGTTTCGTAAATCACAATAATGTTAACTGTGTCAATGAATTTTTCAACTATAGGATCAAAATTGCATGTCGTTGATAGTTTGACATCTATTAATTCTAAATCATGTTCTTGTATAAATGAATTCACAAAACTGGATATTTTCTCTTCTCCACCATCTACAAAGTTGAAAAAAGCTATTTGTTTTTTTCGTTTTTTTATTTTTCCGTTTTTCATCTCTCTAAACTCCTTTATAAACTCCTTATAATATTCTATACTAAGTGGGTCTTTTTTATTTATCATTTCTTGGGAACTTTTTGCGTTTTTATTATTTACTTCCCTTTTTACTTTCTAACGCTATCAATCTAACATGAAAATCTTTCATTTCCTCGTGGATAGCTTTTATGAGAATATTCGTTTCTTTTCTGTTTTCATCAATTTTTGCATCCATATGTCTTATATCGGCACGCGCTTCAGATCTATTCCAAAGCCATAATGGCAACACAATTGCCCAGTTAGTCGCTAGTAATACTAATATTTGCATCCAATCCATTTTATTTCTTCTTTTTATCTTTTTTAATCTTGTCTTCTAGGATGGCATCTTCTAATTTTTTCCCAGTTGCCATTAGGAATATCCTTTCGTCTATTGAATCGAGTCTAGCTGCGAATGCTGCAAATTTAGCTTCAAAACGTTCATCCATAGTCGCGAATCTAGATTCAAATCGTCTTTCTATTAAGTCGATTCTGTTTCCTAATCTTATTTCAACATTTCTTATGATTGCGTATACGAATGCTATTATACCTATCCCAGACCCAATTACAGGCAATATTTCCGGAAAACCCACTTTTTTCTCCTTTCTGATAAGCTATGTGCTTGATCAAAATACAATTGTTTCATATTGTAACTAATACGTCAAGGAGAAAAAAGTTATGGAAATCATAGATTATCTAAAAAGCGAAACACTATCTGACTGGTCAGCTGAATTTTGCGTAGGATTTGCAGCAGGGCCTCTACGAATTATTGGTGCTATTGCTCAAATTATAATTAACGCAATCGGCACAATATTAAGCGCAATCCCCTCTTGTTGCTACTTGCTCAAAAAAGAATCTCCATGGCATGTCAAAAAGTTTGCCTCACATTTCTTATATTCATTCGTTCATATAGGAATCGGAATCATAGAAACTCTTCCAGGATATAGTTTCTGGCCTATTTTTAAGAACGGAGACTATGAAGAAGATGAAGAATGGTACAGTCGAAGAAGACAATTAGAAGCATAAATATATCTAGAAAAGGGGGCCTAAGTTTTTTTTGGCTCTTTGCATAAAGGAAGTTATAGGCCCTTTTTATTTCTAACATTTTTTAATTTTCAGTTCTATTTTTTAGTTGACCCTAAACGCTAAACGTTTTAATTTTTGATTATCAATTTCGTTTGCCTACGTTAAGGCAATTTAAGCGTAACGGGTTCGCACCCCCCAGAGAGGTTTTATGACTGAAGAAGAAACAAAAAGCGTCACTGATCAGGAAACCGCTGTCCCTGAAAATAATTCAGAGGAAGTAAAGCCTGTTCAAGATGATCAAAATGACTCCGAGAACACTGAACCTAAAGAAGGTTCCAAAGAATTTAATTTTGCTCGGCTACGTCAGAAAAATGAGAATCTTGAACGTCAGATCTATGAGTTGAGAGAACGTTTAGAAAGAAAGGAAACTCCTCCTCAAGAGCCAGATGAGTTAGATTCTTTAGCTGATGATGACATTTTAACAAAAAAGCAAGCAGAGAGACTTGCTGAAAAAAGAGCTGAAGAACAGATAAAAAAGATTTTGGCTGAAAAGGAAAAAGCTTCTCTTCCAGAAAAAACACGATCTCAATATCAGGATTTTGACCAAATTATGACTTTAGAAAACGTAAAAAAATTTGAACAAACAGAACCTGGTTTAGCAGCTGCTTGTGCCTCGGCACCTAATCCTTGGGAAGCAACTTATAAAATCATTAAAAAATTCATGGCTCCAGATAGTGTGAAGCCAAATAAGAATGATCAAATTGCTGAAGAAAATCTTTCAAAGCCTCTTTCATCCAATTCAGTTGGAAGAAGAGGACCTCTTGCTAATGCTAATTTATGGGCAGAAGCATCTAAAGATGAACTTTACAAGGAAATGATGGACGCTGCTAAACGAGGCTAAATAGGATAATTTATGACAACAACTACAACTATTTTGCCACCTCCTGTACAACAGAGGTTTTCGGCTAAAATGTTGTCTACACCTCAAGCAAGGTTGATTCATAGATTAGCTGCGGTTCCTTATGTAATGCCTGAAAATTCAGGTGATACTCTTCGAATGAGAAGATATACACGCCTTGAAACAGTGCCTGTTCCTGTGAATCCAGCTATGATGAATCCACCTTCTCAGCTTTTGACGGCTGTAGATATTGATGCAACCATCGATTGGTATGCAACTTACACAATCATTACAAAACAAGTAACGCTTATTAATCAGGATCCGGTTCTTAATGAAGCGGCAGCACGTCTTGGTCAATCTCTTAGGGAAACTGAAGATCAATTGATACGAGACATGTTGGAAGCTACAGCTTCTATCGTAAACTGTGTAGGCGGAACAAACGGCGACAACCCAACTGAGATCGTAAGATCTGACGTTGATGGTGTCGTTGCCACTCTTCAGAATAATGATGGAGAGTTTATTTCTGAAATGATTGGTGGGGAAAATAAATTTGGAACAGGCCCTATCCGAGATGCTTATTTCGGGCTTGCTGACTCTAATTTAATTGGTCAGTTTGAAAATGTGGCTGGTTTTATTAATAAAGCTCAGTATCCAAATGATGCTTCCACGCTGCCTTCTGAATGGGGTTCTATTGGGAATATACGCTTTTTCTTGTCATCTAGAGGATCAATAACTGCTAATGCTTCTCTATTAGGTGCAGATATCTACAATATTTTTGTAGCAGCTCAAAAAGCTTATAGTTCTATTGAACTAGATGGTTCCTCTGCTCAATTCATTTATCATCCTCCAGGATGGGGTGATGATCCATGTGAATTGAGACAGACTGCAGGCTTTAGATTCGCAATGGCAACTCGCATTACGAATGATGCTTGGATTATCAATCTACGAACTACACTAGCATAAAGGAGGTAAGATATGAGTACACCTATGTCATTGATTGCACAAGGTCATTTCACCTCGACTGGTGCAGCTACAACGATTGAGCTTCCACGTTATCCTCATTACTTTGTAATTAGGAACCGTTCAACATGGGGAACAGCGCCAACAGCTGTTGTTCAGTCTGAATGGTATGATGGATATGCTGATGGCCAAGCCACAACCATCACGGAAGGTGGTGGTAGCGCTCTAACAGCTACAGCAATTGCAGCTGCCGGTGCAGGGTTTACTTTGGTAAACCTAAGCGATCAAAGTCCTGGAGCTCTCGTAGCTACAGGTACAGCTATTACAGCTGCGACACCTGCTGTTGTATCAGATGCAACATCTCCTCCTCTTGGAAGTATTGTCAGGATGATTAATACAACCGGTATGCTTCAAATTGCAGGGATGGATTTCACTGTTACAGCTGTTGCAGCTGGTGTAAGTTTTACTCTTGGTTATTTGCCTGCAGCCGGCTTTGCAGCTGCTGCTACAAATGCAGACTACAGAGTAGTCCCAGCTAAATATTATTCTCCTTATAGACGATGGATCACAGCTATTACTGCAGCTAATCCTGCTGTAATTACTGTTTCTGTTGCCCACAACTATCTTGTAGGAGATAAAATAGCAATACACAACCCAGATGCAAATTTTGGGATGCCAGAGATTGACGGACTTGTAGGAACTGTTACTGCAGTAACTGCAAGCACGATTACAACAGATATTAATGGTGCAGCCTTTACGGCTTTTGCATTCCCAACATCTGCTGTAGCAGCCGCTGGCGTTACCCATCCTACTGTAACTGCGGTTGGTGAAGTTGCGACAAAGATTACTTCTTCTCTTTCTAATACTGCTTACTATGGCATGTATTTGGATACAGGAGTTGTAGGTGCCAATACAAACGTTATGGATTGGATGGCATTTGCTCGCGATTATACTGTTTAATGACAGAAGGAAGGGGTTAACTCCCCTTCCTTAAAATAAAAGAGGATTTATGGAATTTGTTAAGGAATTTAGAGTAGGAACTAAAAGGAAAAGAAGCAAAGAAGAGCTTATAAAAGCAGAAGAACTTCGTCAAAAAGCTCTAGAGGAAGACTCAAGGATGGTAACAGGTACTTTTAAATGTCTTGAAGTAAAAGGTGCAGATGTAATGTTTTCTTACAGGAAGTATAAAGAAGAACCTTTTAGGACATATCATTTTGAAGATGGGAAAACATATACAATTCCATATGGTGTTGCAAAGCATCTTAAAGAGATGACAAAAGTAAAAAAGCATGCTTATATCGTAGATAAAGACGGTAAAAAAATTAAGGGAATCGGTTCATATGATCAAAGGTATGAATTTATTCCAAATGAGTTTAAATGAGCGATCCGGATTTTGTCCCAAAGGCTAGATTAATAGCCGCTATTACTAATGCAAAAAATGCTGTAGTTACAACAACAGCAAATCATGGATATAGCTCAGATGAATATGTCACTTTGGTTGTTCCAAATACATATGGGATGCATTTAGACTATGTTGATGTTAAAATAACAGTAACAGGAGCTACCACTTTTTCTACAGATTTAGACACGCAGCATATGGATGCATTCGTAGTCCCGGGTTTAGCTTCTTTTACTCCGGCACAAGTTTTGCCAGTAACTGAAACTATGGATAATGTAGCTACCTTTTGAGGTGAAATATGAGTTCAACTTTTGCTGATATAAAAACGAAAGTAAGAAAAGTTACCGGACGTCCTAGCACGAATCAGCTTACAGAAGCTGAATTGGAAAATTATATCAATGATTATTTAGTGTATGAACTTCCTGAGAATATAAGACTTTTCACTCTCAGACAGACGTATAATTTAACTTTGTCGCCTAATGTTGGAAACTATGCTCTTACAGCTGCAGAAAGGAATGCTTATCTTTCTTACGAGCCACCTGCTTATGTAGATGGTTATCAGATTCAGTATTTTCAAGATGAGCAAGCATTCTTTCAAAAGTTTTCACAGTTAAAATATTCGGTTCAGATAGCTACAGGAGATGGAACTCCCGGTCCTTATACAGGAACTTATTCTTACACACCTATTCAGCCAACAACTGCTATTATTAGCACATTAAATGCTGGCGGTGGTTCTCTTACATGCTCTGATACAGCTGCAGGAGCTTTAACTGGCGACGTAATTGCAGGAGGAACTTTAAACCATACCACAGGAGCTGTAGCCGGTTTAACATGGACAGCAGCTGTTCCTGCTGGAAATGCTATTTATATGTCCGCTTTAAGATATGTTACAGGAAGACCAATTGCTGTTTTATTTTATGCAAATGTTTTTTTCTTCTGGCCATGGCCTGATAGAGCTTATAGTTTTGATATAGTTGCTTATGCAAATCCTTCTACACTTACACTAGACACGGAATCTCCAGAACTCAATGAATGGGTTGATTTAATAGCTTATGGTGCTTCCATGAAAATATTTGCTGATAATTTAGACATGGAAAGTTACGCTAAAGTTAAAGTTTTTTATGACGAATATCAACGATTAGCAGAAAGAAGAACATTAAAACAACTTTCAACGCAACGCGCTGCCACAATTTATGGAGACGCTAATGGTTATCCATGGCAAGGAAGTTATCCTTATAGTTAGGAGATAAAAATATGGTTTATACAAGAAATATACCTGCAGGTACTGACAGGCCTTCTAGGTCAGCTGGACAATTTAGAGAGAATTTTAATGATCTGGATGATGTTTTTGGAATTGATCATATTGATTTTTCTGCTGCTGAGAACCGTGGAATGCATAATCAATTGACAATGCCAGAACAAGCTGCAGCCCCCGCTGCGCAAGCAGATATAGGAATGGTGTACTCTCTTGACAATGGAGACGGTAGAACAGAACTTTATTATTTGTATGATACGGGTGCTCTTGGAAATTCAAAACAGTTTCCACTCACGTGTGTGAAGGCATTTTGTAGATTTACAAATGCAACTCCTCCTGTCCTTTCGAATGCATATAATGTAACTACAATTACAAGAACAGATCCAACTGCCACTAGAGCAATCTTTACTGTTACTTTTACAGATGTTTTGACTTCAGCTGCTCCCGGAACCGCTATGAACTATTTAGTGCTTTTTGGGACAGAAGCTTCTGCTCTTACAGCAACTAATACTGTACAATACCAGAACACTAATAATGATACATTTCAAATTTTAACAAATACAAAAAGTATTATTGCTTCTATTTCGTTCGTAGTAATAAATCTTACATAATATGACTAAGCTTTTTATAGGACCTCCACAAACCGGTTTACAAAGAAATAGAGAACCCATGTGGATTCCAAATGATGCATATACTGTTATTGAGGATATGTATGTTTGGAGAGGAAGAACTGTAAAGAAGCAAGGATATAAGTTTTTAGGAAGACTACACCTTACTCCTACTCTTCCTGAAGCTCTTGCTAATGTGAACTCTGGTGTTTTTACATACAATGCTACTCTTGCTAATGCTCCCGTCTCTCCCGGAACATTAGTTGTAACCATTACACTGCCGGCCGGGGCTTATACTTTTACCGACAATGGAAATGGAACTTTGACGGCAACTGCAGTCCCGGCAGGTATGACTTTAGGGTTTGGTGTGATTGATTATGAAACCGGAACCTTTGATTTATATTTTGATCCTGTCTTACCCGGTGGTGGTCCTTTTCCTGTTAATGCGACTGCTTATAGGTATCTTCCCAGATTATCTGTAATGGGTCTTGGTGCTTATGAGCAAGATGCAATCAATAGAGAGCTGCTTATCGCTTTTGATGAGGATTACTCATACTTATACAACACGGCAACTGGAATCTTTGATGTGCTTTTGGATTCAAGTGCCGGGAACCCTGTTAAAATATGGACAGGATCGAATTCTAATTTTTTTTGGACGACAAATTATTATAGAGATACGGCATTCAATAAGCTTTTTTGGGAGACAAATAATGTAGCAAATACAAGCGCTGCTCCTCCTGTAATTCAAGATGGAATACAAATTTATAATGGAACATTTTGGTATTCACAAGTACCACAACTCACTGGAGCACCATTAGCTGTAACATATTTACGTGGATGTTTAATGCTCATTCCTTACAGGGATAGAATGGTTGCATTGAATACTCTTGAAGGAGCTATTTATCCAGCCGCTGCAACGAGATATCCAAATAGAGCTAGATGGTCACAGAATGGTATTCCATATACAACAGGACTTGCCGGTGCAGATGCAAATGCATGGAGACATGATCAAGTTGGAAGAGGAGGCTATATAGATGCTCCTACTTCTGAAGCCATTGTGTCCGCTGCTTTTAATAAAGATACTTTGATCGTCTTTTTCGAAAGATCAACGTGGCAATTAAGATATGTTTATTCGGAAGCGCCACTCCCGTTTGTCTGGGAACATCTTGATTCCGAACTTGGATCGGAAAGTACTTTTAGCAGTGTTGTTTTTGATGATGGCGTATTGACTATTGGAGACAAAGCCATAATTGCTTCTAATTCCGTACAAGTAACTCGCATCGACGAAAAAATTCCTAATTTTATTTTCAATATTCACAATGACAATGATGGCCATCTTCGTGTCCACGGAATAAGAGATCTATATAACAAAATGGTCTATTGGTGTTACCCGGATGACGATGCTAATGAAATCTTTCCGGGTAAAGTTCTGGCATTAAATTACGAAGAAAAAAGTTATTCTATTTTTAATGATACATTTACTTGTTTCGGGACATGGCAATCTTATGCAGATTATACTTGGGATACTCTTCCTTATGAAACATGGAACGATTGGACAACTACATGGTCATCTGCAAAAAATCAAAGCTATTTTCCAAATATTATTGCCGGGAACCAGTGTGGATTTGTTGAGATATTTAACTTAGCCTCTTCAAATTCATCTTATGCCGATATAGGTCCTACAATCGCTATTCCAACAAGTATTACTAATGCAAATCCGGCTGTATGTCATGTCGAAGATCATAATCTTCAAACAGGTCAGTTTGTAAAGCTGCTTTACACGCGTGGATTTACAGAGAACGTAGTCAATGAAGCTGTAGGAACTGCTCTAGCCGGATCTACATGGTTTACTGGATCTCTAGATAATCTAGGTGTTTTTCCTGCTTCCTCGCCTACTGCTGGAGGCCCTAACTTTGTTTCCGTTCAAATAGGTGCGTATATATTTACCGATACAGGAGACGGCAATTTAATTGGGGTTGCAGGAGCCGGCGTTGGAAATGGTATCATTAACTATGAAGATGGAAGTTTTACAGTTGCTTTTGCTGCTTTAGGAGCAGATACGGCTGTAACTGCTAACTATAGTTATAATATTTTAAACTATAGAGTTTTTTACGTTGATCCGACGACAGCTAATACATTTGCTCTTTATTCAATAAATGCAACCACAGGATTAACAGAAGGTGTTGATTTATCTGCATATGGAGCCGCTTATACGGGTTCAGGTGAAGTTGTACAGATTCCAAATTTTAAACTAAGAACAAAAAGATTTAATCCTTTTCTCGAAGAAGCAGCAAGTATCAGAATGAAATATTTTGATATGCTTTTAGATGAAAATGAAATGACATTTACCGGAAAAATATTAGCTGATCAAGACAGTGACAATGCAATTGTAAGTTATAATATATCTTCTTCAAATGAAGATGGATCCGGCTTATCGAAAGAAAAAATATGGAAGAGAGTTTTTTCAAACTCAACATCAGACTTTATTCAGCTCGAATTTGGTCTTTCTAATTACCAAATAACTCAATTTGATAATTATTCATCTAATTTAGTTATACATACTATGATTTTAGATGTTGAACCTGCAGGAAGGAATATAAATAGATCATGACATATAATCCTCAACATACTCTTGAGCCTCAGCTTAATGAAAATATAAGTTTTCCAAGGGAATGGGATGAATTTCTTAATTTTAATACAAAATTAATCAAAACTATTTCAAGAAAGGTTAATTCAAAAGATAGAGGAGATTATTTAGATGAAGAGATTGTTAATGATCAACGATTTTTCAATGCTGCCAATCGTCAAACAGTACATAATATTTTTCGTAAAGTTGTTGATTGCGGCGCTCTCCCTAATGCTGGCTTAAAACAGGTTGCTCATGGTCTTGTTGGTATTGATAACAATTGGTTCCTTACACGAATTTATGGTACAGCACAGGAACCTGCTGGTGTGGCTCCTAGGCCTTATTTCATTCCTCTTCCTAATGCAGGTCCGAATTACCAAGTCCAGTTAATGGTTGATACAACAAATATAAATATTACGACCGCTGTAAATTTAGCTGCTTTTACTCAGTCTTATGTTATATTGGAATTTTGGAAGGTATAGATAAACAATAGAGACTATATGACTAAAAAGCAATGGATTAAAGAAGCTATAAAAAAACCCGGATCTCTTTCAAAGCAAATGGGAATTCCGGAGAAAAAAAATATCCCAATGAGCAAGCTTAAAAAAGCTGCAAAAAAAGGAGGAAAATTGGGAAAAAGAGCTAGACTCGCAATTACATTAAAAGGATTGCGAAAAGGAAGGAAAAAATAGTTGAAACAACATAACAAACCGAGAGGTGTACAATGCGCCGAGAGGACATGAAAAAAATGCCTACTGGAAGCAAAATGCCAAAGAAAAATGGCGAACTAGCTCCTGAAAGCGAAATCGTAGAAAAAAAACAGGGTAATTATAAATCAAGATATTCCGGTGAATTATCTCCGGAAAAAGATATTGTAGAAGGTCCTTATACACCTACTTACAATTCTCGTTATAAATAATATTTGCCTTTTTGCCTCATATTTTTTAAACTAGTGGAATATGAGGCATTTATGTCTGTAAATCCAACAATTAAAAAGTTAATAGATACGGCTGACGAGCATAAGAAATTGCTTGAATACCCTATTGAAGCCGGAGAATTAGCTAATGAAGCCGGAAAAAGCTATATGAAGGGGCTTTGGAAAGCTATCCAAGACCACGAAAAGTTTCGGAAACCAACTTTATGGTTTATAGTAAAAATTGAAAAAGAAATGGGTTCTGATCGCATCATTAACATAACGATAGGAGTTATAGATAAACCTCTTATTTATTTAAGAGACAGCACAGATTTATGGAAATATAGTTATATAACGGAAAAATTATACTTAGAATGGTCTCTTCCTCATAAAATCGAAATGAAAAATTTCCTGCGTGCACAGGAAAAATATGATTCCAATTTAATCAAATGGATTAGAGAATATATTGCTCAGGAGAAAACAAACTTAAATGATCCAAGTTCTATAAAGATAAAATGATTATGATGATCAAAGTTTTAGATTTCGTAAAATTCGATAAACCACCGGTTATTGGTTTTTTAGATATTAAAGTGACTTATTCTTCTGAAAAATGGGAAATCTTTAGAAATTTGCCTGTTTGTCAAAATAAAGGAAAACATTGGATCTCATTTGGAAATGTAAAACGTGGAGAAAAATGGATGCCTAAATATGAAAGAGCGCCATTCCCCTCTAATTTTTTTGCAGAATGCCTTAAAGCATTTAAAGAATATGTCTCTAACTCAGATACTGATGCAAATCTTTTTGAAGCTAACTAGCTTCTTCCTTTTGCTTTCTAGTCTTATAGTTCTTATTAGATGTAACAAGATTGATTAAATCGTCTTGATTAGCCGGTATAGTCTTAATTTTTGGATCTTTTATGAGCTCATTCTCATACATTTCTACGAAAGCTTTCCTTCTCATATGAATCTTGTTATTAATAAACCAATCAAGTATCTCTTCAGGATTTGCATAATAGGCATCTAGAGCTACTTTCTGATAATCTTCAATATCCAATCCTCCTGAAATTACTTCTTTCGATACAGGTACGTTTCTATCAATCGTGGTGAATTCAGGTGTTTGTGTGTTATATGGTTTGAAGTTTGGAAGAGCTACAATAGCCGGTATAATTACAGAAAGATCTGCAGCAATAGCTTTTTTCTGTGTTTTTTTATATTCGACAAACCAATCTCTCATAATAGTTTTTATAGCTTTATTAACCATTCCAATGAGTGCATTTTCAATCCATTCTTTAAATGGAGTCATTAGATATTCATCTAAAGCTTTTTGATCTTCTTCAGAAATTTTGTAGCCTTTTGCACAAATTTTTTTCATAAATTCTCCTTAACATTCTAATTTTCCACTAAAGTATGACACTAATGGCGCTGCGCCATTAATACCAACTGTTTTTGCCCCGTTGGAAACTTCAATTGTAACAGTAGCAGTATCGGCTGCATCCATATCTGTTATTATAGATCCTGTTAATGCAAAAAAGTTTCCAGGAGATCTGCCTGCAGCTGGATTTATGTGTGATATTGGATAAACTGTTCTATTAGATGTGACAATTCGAAATTCAGCATCAGTATGCGCTGCTCCAAGATTGTATATAGTAACGCATGCTTGCAGATAATATCTTCCAGTTACAGGTGCGGTGAAAGTTCCATTGGTATTAAAATCACTTCCCTGATCAAAAACCTCTGTTAAAGCAGTAGTTGATCCCAATGTAAATACGGTTCCATCTCCAGTTTCATTTGCATCTGCTGATGGTAAATATGCATTAAAAGCTGGCTGCAAGGGCATTGTTCTTTCGCCTGCGCGTGTCATTCTCCAGGCTGTTCCTGTTGCAAAGTAATCATTCGTAGGAGCTATTTTTAGAACATCACTGTCGGAATTATCCAATCCCATCATCCAAGTAGTAGTGCCGTCTTGAAGATTCCATTTTATGACCGGGTCTCCACCTGCTGGATCGGAAAAAATAGAAACAGTACATTCGGCAGTAGCTGCAGTGTCATTTGTATTTTCTATATAAAGACCGGTTGAAGTGGCACGATTAGCTACCATTGACCAAGCAATAAAACCTGGAGTATGTGGAGTAAAATAAGCAATTCCTGTTGCTGGATCAAAAGCTAAATATTCATTTCCAGCGGATGGTGTAGCTCCATCAGTAAGCTTTAAGATATCTGAATCTGAATTATCTATTCCTAGTGAAAATGTTGTGCTTCCTGTAATTAACCAATTAATATAAGGATCTCCTGTAGACGTAGTTCCTCCGACAGAAATATTCAAAGCTGCTGCTGAGGCAGCTGCTGCATTATCCGTATTAGCAATAGTATATGAAACAGTTCCTCCGGAAGATGCCATCGATTGCAAAATAGCTATGATATTAAGATTGGCATCTGTGGCATCAGCTTCGATTTCAATAAGCTCAGTTCCTGCAGAGGGTGTTGCTCCTGTGGTAAGCTTGAAATTATCAGCATCTGAGTTGTCTATTCCAAGAGAGTATTCTGTTGTTGCAGGTATTACGAAGTGGATATAGGGATCACCACCAGCAGCGCCTCCAACATCAATATCTAGAAGCGCATGTGAAGCGGCGTTTGTATTGTCTGTATTTTCTATGAATGTAGCAACATCGCCGCCTATGCTTTCTGAGTAGTGATAAAGAGTAATTGGGTAAATCCAAAAAGAACTACCAACAGGATCGGCCATGAAAATTTCATTTCCTCCCGATGGAGTTAATGCATTCGTAAGTTTGAGATAATCATTATCACTATTATCAATGCCTAACGCGAATTGTTCTGTCCCATTTATAGAGATTTGTATAAACGGATCAGCTGATAGAGGTTCCGTAACAATAGCGAGATATGCATCAGAAGCGGCATTTACATCTGTATTTGTAACGCTAAGACTTCTAGCAGTAGCTACGGCTGCATTAGTAAAAAGAAAATCTCCGTCTGAATATGGAGATGCCATGCTAATTGTGAGAGTATCTACAGCGGCTGTTGTATTAATTCCATTTGTAGCTGTTCCAACGATATTTACATTGTTTGCTACCGGCGCACATGTAGTAGCATCTTCAGCAGTAAATTGCATGAGAACATCGCCATCTAAATCCCACGTAACAGTGTTTAAACCGCCCGTGGTTGTAATTCCTGTTCCTCCGGCAAGTGTAACTTCGTTGGCAGCCGTTGCGATGACAGGAGACGTTCCTGCGTCCGGCAAAAGAAATTCAATAGCCGCAGCTGTCCCAGCCATTTTTCTCCAAATTCCTTGCGTGGCGTCTTTGTAACAAAGAATCCACCAATCATTAGAAGATGCATCGCGCCAAAGATCACCTATTTTGAATTGCTTATAATCTGCTACCGTGGGAGCTCTAGTGTCATCCCAACGTCTTTGAGATTCAGTTGAATTGACTTGATATTCAAGAGGACTTCGTTGAATAAATGGCATATTCTCTCCTTAACAAGCTAAATAACCACAAAAAGTATTAGTATTTCCCCCTACAGGACCGGCAATTCCAGCTGTATTTCCAGCTCCATTTGAAACTGTTATATTTACAACGGCTGTATCAGCAGCATCCATATCAACTAAAACATTTCCATTATAAACATAAACAGCTGTCGGAACATCTTGAGCTCCAGTATCACTTCTGTCGAGTTCATAAGTTGCATTTGAGGTGACTAAAGACAATTGTCCGTCTGTCATCGCTGCAGTAACACCATACAAACCTACAGTAACAGATAATGAATATTTTCCTGTAACAGGAGCTGTAAAAGTAAAAGTGGCATTATTATAATCAGCATTTTGATCAAATCGTTCTGTGTCACAAGGAAGAGTAACAGTAGCTCCAGCTCCTGTTTGATTGACTAGATTGGCGCCTCGATATGCATTAAAAGCAGGTTGCAGAGGCATTGTTCTTTCGCCAGATGATGTCATTACAAATGTATCATTAGTACCCAAAGCAGATCCTTGTGAAATCCTAAATGAGTCATCTGTTGCATCATTTCCTATTCTCCATTTGCCTGTGGTAGATTCGTCAAATTGTACATAGGAGTCAGTGGCAGCTGCAGGATCAACTGTCACACCTTTTCCTATTTCATCAAGTGTTTCTAAAGCCGCTTGTACAGTTGTGTCAGCTGCGGAAAGCCAACCATCAAAATTAGTGACATCTGTTAAGATAAGGCTTGCTTGATTAGAAGAAGCGGCAGTAAATGATGTTCTTGCCGTTTCTTTTTCAATGACTACATTAACAATTGTGTCCGAAGATTCTTCTTTAACAACGAAACCTAACTGTGCCAATTCAAGGACAGATAATTCAGCAGAAATTCCTGCCGGTATACCTAAAGCTATCGCAGTATTAGCCGCAGTTAAATTGTTATATTGCTGATCGTCATAAACTGCATAATAAGTAGGAGTAGCGGAATTTAGATCGCTTTTTGACACATATAATCTAAAAATACCGTATTTATTTGCTCCTAAAGCAGCAACAACTCCTCCATTATTGTAATCACTTGGAAAAGTATTTGCGGTAGTGTTTCTAATCCATTTTCCAGCTCCGTTTGTATACATAAAACTGAAAGTTACGGCTGCTCCCCCACTATCAGGAATATCAGTTTCTAAACCATGATCCTCCAACTGATCTGCTCCAACGATTTCTATACCTTTTGTGCCGTTAAGAGTGATATTGGCTCCATTATTTATATTTGCTATAACGGATCCGACTGTATTGTGTGCCCATTCAGAAGAGGCCGTTGGAAAATCATATGGATGATCCTCGCGAACCACGATTACATTTGGAACGCCAGAACTGTCTATTAGAGCTTCAAAAAGAACAATATTATCTTGGAAAAGAGCTACGTTTCTAGCTGTTGTAGTTCCAATCGTTCCTGTTGAGTCCATATAAATGAAATGAGTAGATCCTGCAGCAAGAGCTCCTGTAGACTGTCCTCCAAGCCAACTTATCAATTTACCACTAATATAGCCGGTTCCAGGCCTGGCTATTGTAACAACATTTCCAGCAACGGAATAATAAACTCCTGCACCTCCCCATGCTAAAATTCCGGAAAAATCCATGTTCTGGATATTCTCTGCATGGATTTCTCCTGTTTTTAAGATAGGAGTAAGAGTTTGAGTGATTGTTCCTGCGATTGTGTCTGAATCAAGAAATGTGACAGATCCAAAGATTATAGTTCCACTTCCTCCGATTGCGGTTGCATTAGAAGTGTCAATGTTTACATCTGCTAAAGTTAAAACATTAGCAGAGTTATGTGTGATGGCTTGTGCTGCATCCGTAGATATTTTCGTGTTTGTTATATTGGTAGTCGTTGTGTCTGCAGTTGTTATATTTCCTAGAAGAGAAGAGCCTTCATTAACAACAACTGTAGATGCTCCTGAAACAGAAATAGGACAAGCTATTCTGGATCCTATAATATCCAAATTTCCGCCAGCATATGTAAAAGTATTTCCTGTTCCTCTTCCTGCATATGAGTTAGAAATCAGAGCTGTCGCTCCTGCGGTATTATTTATAATTCCATTATTAGCAGAACTATCTGTGCAATGAACGATTGCAAGAATGCCTGTCCAGTTAGGAAGGTCATAAATATATCCATTTGTGACAGATATGTAACAATTATCGCACATCAAAACAGCTGTGCCAGCTGCTGCTGATGAAAATATATCTCCACTTGCTGCTGTTAAAAATACATTTTTGAAAGTAAAAATTCCTGAGGAAGGAGGTGTGTGATTTCCAGTAATCATAGATTCCATTGTGGAACCTTCCACTAAAAGACCGGGATAAAGAGTCAAATCTTCTGTGTAAGTTCCAGGCTGAACCCAAATAGTTTGATCTATACCGCTAGCATTAGCCGCATCTAATGCTGCTTGAATAGTAGCAAAGTTGCCTGTAGGACCTACTATATACGGTGTCATCCGATCAGTGGCTCTTGTATAAGTCTGAGTAATTGTTCCTGCAATTACGCTATTGCCCAAAAAATCTACGTTTCCAAGATCGAGTGCTCCTGCTCCTGCTCCCCCAATAGGTGTTGCATTCGAGGAGTTAATTGTAACTTGACTTAAAGTTAAAGCGTTTGCGGATCCATGTGAAATAGCTGCGTTAGCACCAGTTTCAAAAATGCTATTTGATATTGTAATGGCAGCTGTTCCTGCAGTCGTAAGCGTATTCTCAAATCGGTTTCCCATTGTTAAAGTAGCAATTTTTGCACCACCGATTGTGATTGTATTGGCACATTTTACGCTTTCTTGAAAGACTAATGTTCCTGTTCCACCAATATTGATTGGGCAATTTATGTTACATGTGTCAAATCGTAAATTTCCATTACCGGTTAAGGTCATTGTTTGACCATTTCCAGCTCCCATTTCTGTGTTTAGGAATTTTACTGTGCAACCTCCTGTATTATTTACTACACCATCATTCGTAGAAGCTTCCCCACAATCATCGAATAAAAGTGTTCCTGTCCAATTGAGAAGATTGAAAACAAATCCATTTGTGACTTGGATAAAACAACCACTTATTTCGATATCAGTTGTGCCAGCTGCTGCTGAATTTAAAATATCTGTAGCACTTGTAAGAGTAAGTTGACGAATTTCAAGAGATCCAGCTGCTGGAGGAGTATGAGTTCCGGTAATTGTAGTTGGAGTTCCTCTGTCTCCATGAAGTGTAATATTGCTATAAAGAGTTAAGTTCTCAGTATAGGTACCTGCACGAATGTAGATTGTTGCTGCGATACCTGCTGCATTTGCAGCATTAATAGCATCTTGGATTGTATTGTAGCATGAATCTGTAGCAGTTGGGTCTACTATATATTTGCTTACTTGGTAATGATTTGATGAATTTTGAAATGGCATATTCCCCTCTTAACTTACATTATGAATTCCAACAGAATCTAACACAGTCCATTCAGTGTTAGCTGTCGTGCAAAGAAGTTCGATTGTATCTCTTCTTTGTGTGGAAGTAACGCTTCCTCCAACACCAACTGTTGTGCTTACATTGCCGTAATGGATCTGCTGGCCTGCATTTTGTTGGATTTGATAAAGTCCGGTACCTTTTCCACAAACGGCAACTATTTCTCCGACGTCAGATGCGGCTGGAAGTGTAAGTTGGCATAAGGTAGGAGCTGTTGTATTGGCGATGGCTCCATGACCGTTAATTAAAAAAGTAGGACCTCCAACTAAAATCTCGTCCCATTTGAAGATTCCTGGATCTTCTCCAATTGTAGCTATACCTGCTTGACTCATGATTAACCTCCATACACATATTCCGCGCTTGCCCATCCTGAAGTAGGAGCGACTGTAACATAGCGCATGTAGAAGACTTGGCCTTCTGGGATAAAGAAATTATCCTTTGTGGTTTGATTTGTGCTTACATCTATTAAAAGAAATGAAATTGCTGGAAGTCTGAAATGGTTTGTGACTCCATCAAGAGAAACATAAATATCTTGATCCGTATTATTGGTAAATTTGACTAATCTACCTATGTGAGTTGTTGCAGCTCCAACGGCTGCGAGTGTATTGGTAAGAGTTCCAAAAGCAACCTCACGAATTGCTTCTGCTCTGAGTCTTTGTGGATATGCCATGCAAACTCCTTTTCATATTCAGGCTATTTTGGCCTGGTTGATTAAACTTAAATTTCAAGATATACCTCTCATATTTTTTTTACAGTTAAATTTGTAAAGCAGCTTGACAAAGAAAAAAGGAAGATGTTAATTTAGCACTCATAAGGTTTAACTGCTAAATTTGAGGTGTTATTATGGAACCACCGCCTACCCCACCAAAAGGGAAAAGGATAATCTCTGAAGCCAGAGGAAAATATGTTGTTGTAGATGAATCAAAAATATACGAATTTGAATTCCCCTCTACTTCTTCACTTGCTCAAAATTATGATGTTGTTTCTCTTTTGAAAGATGAAATTTGGAATGCAATGCAGAAACAAAAAGAAGATTCTAAAAACGAGTGCGAAGAAAAAGAATGTTCTGAAAAAGAGTGTAAAAAAGATAAAAAATAACTTCGGTTCAAGGAATCAACCTTGCCAATGAAGTAACAAAAAACCCCGAAGTTTCCCTCGGGGTTTTTCTTTTTTTGAGAAGATGGATTTTAAAATCAGTTCCAAGCTTGATAGCCACAATAGAACGATTGCAAATGAATTGCTGCAGGAGATCCACCAGCAGCAAAAAGGTGATGAATACAAGGTATAACTTGATCAGCATTATCAAATGTAAAGGCTACAGGGGTTGTTGGAGCAGCTCCATCAATTGTAGCTGTTACTACACCAGTTGCTGAAACATTAATACGCAGAGTATGTGTTTCACCATCAAGCCAAGCATCTCCTGTGTCTTGGTAAGCCCATGCAGGACCATTCAAGCTAGACCCAATCACGGTTGTATCAGCTCCGGTAGTGTTCCTTAAGCCGATAAAATATGCATCAGTATAGTTTGCATAAGCAGCGTTTGGCGCTCCTATTATCCTGAAGCCAATCCACAACGGATCGCTTGTCCCGCAATCAGCAACTTTAAATGCTGCCTCAACGAAAAAGGCAGGAGAGGTGCCAATTGTGAATACATGTCTAGAACGTGTGGTGTGGCCGAAATAGTACTCAGCTCCTTCACTAGTTGTTAGATCAAGAGAAATAAGCAATCCATCATTTTCAAGGCGAGGAGCAATAATAGTTTGCCCGGCACCAAGAATGAACTGTTTCATAGTTGTTCTATCTTGTAGATACATGATGTTGTAATCGCCAGTAGCTCCTGTTGGAGCTGCACCAGTATTAGCATTTGATTGTAGAATTGGATCTACATCAAAAGAAGCAATATTGGTATTGGTAGGATTAAAGCTTCTACCTGCAACATCACCGGAATGAGTTATTCCAGTTGTATCTACAGCAATTGTTGCTTGATTTTGGAATCTAATGTCTGCAGTAGTGTATGCAACACCTGCTGCACCATTATAAAGATCGATACCATATAGCCAATCAGCTATAGCTACAGACCCTTGGACGACGCCATAAGCAGCTTGACCAGCTGTTCCAGCACCTCCTCCAGCATCTAGACGAGAAACGGCAACACCATATGCTTTTGCATTAAATGGTGTGTTGTATTCAACAACAGATCCAACACCAGCTACAATACCTGCTGGAACACCTGCACCATCCACAGAATCAAGATAGCCTTTAACTGCGAATGCATATACAGGTGGCAAATCGGCATTGTCAGTCTCTAAAAGATTTAAATGCCCTTCAACAGCACTAGCAGTTGATGTGATAGCCGAACCATCATTTTGCACTGCATAGCCATACACACCATTAATTTGAAGAATGCTTGCGCTAGCTGCACAAACAAAATTACCTTCAATGGCTTCAATTTGAGATGCAAAAGTTCCATCTACAGTATTTGTTACACGGAAATTCTCAGAGTCTGTCATGACAAAGAGAGCTTCTACCGTGTCTGGATATGTAGTTGTTACATCAGTTGCAGCTGAAAGAACAGTTGTTTGGTTCCACAAACGGACATCTGCAGTTGCATAAGCAAGTCCTGTAGCTCCGTTATAAAGATCCAAACCATAAGTCCAGTCAGAAATGATAGCTGAACCCGCTTCTACTTTATAAGCGGCGTTAGCAGTTCCTCCTGCACCACCTCCATTTCTGGAAGCTACGAATCCATGGCCAACAGCATTTAGACTTGTGTTATATGTTACATAAGATGCAATACCAGCTTGGATTCCTGCTGCATAAGCTGCGGCAGTATCAGATCCAAAAAGGATCCCTTGCAAACCAAAAGCCCATTGTTGAGGAAGATCACCGGCATCTGTTTCTAAAGAATAAGCCGCAGCAACTAATCCGATAATGTTCGAATCAATTTGTGATCCATCTTGCTGTTCCGCCCAGAAATAACCACCATAAATCTCTTCATGATGAGCTCCTGAAAGCGATGCAAGGTTTCCTCTAATTGCTTGAGGAGAATCGGTTCCATCTCCAGAGGAAACAGTCATATCTCCACGTATTGCTTTATTGTAATTAGCTCCAGTAGCAGTTGCGTCTGTACAATAAGCTTGGATAACATTTCCGTTTCCAGAAAAGGCATCTACACGATACGTTCCATCACCACAAAGCAATTTTGTAGATCTAGTTTCAGCAGTATGTACAAGAGTTAATGTTGCAGCTAGATTTGATCCATCTGTAAATTCAACACCTGTCAAAGTAACATTTCCAGCTCCAGCACCATCTATAGCCGGATTGTTAGAAGTTGTAATGCTAGTATTGCTAATTGTAAGAATACCGGCTGATCCGTGTGAAATAGCTGCATTCACACCTGTTTCAAATATGGTGTTATCAATAGTAACAGTCGCTGTATTTGCTGTTGTGATAGTATTTTCAATACGTCCATTGATAATTTCAACTGTAGCGGCTCCACCAAATGTTCCGGGAGCTACAATTGTTGAATCAAAAATAGTAACCGTTCCACCGGAAGCTACGAATGGATTTACAGTTCCAGCTCCAAGTGTTGCATTGATAGCTCTGACAGTTGCACCGCCGGTATTGTTTACCCAACCATTATTGGTTCCTGTCACTGAAGAATAAGAAACATCTAATCTTCCTGTCCAGTTTGCCAAATTAAATAGAAAACCATTAGTACAAGACGTTACGCAGTAAGTAACATAAATTGCTGTAGTACCGGCAGCTGCACTGCTAAAAATATGAGTCGCACTTGTAAGCTGCATATCTTGAAAAATAACAGTTCCTGATGCAGGTGGGGTATGGACACCGGTAATAGTTACGGGACCAAATGTTACGGATCCACGAATTCGTGTGCCGTCATATAGCGTTAAATTCTCCGTATAAGTTCCCGGTCGGCACCAAACAACGCCTCCACCTGCTGCATTTGCAGCATCGACAGCTGCTTGAACAGTCGTATAATCACCTGTTCCATCTGCATCGACTACATATTTTGAAATCGGTGCTGATCCACCAGTATCCATACCGATTGGTTCCCAATTAGCACTCCCGGCTACAACAGATGTAATCATCCATACATCATTAAAATCGGCACTTAGAGGATTAGTATTAATCCACGTTGTTCCAATCTCATAGCCATTGTCTTGAGCAGTTGGGCTTCTGTCCGCTTTAATAGGGATTGGGGAAAGTTCAGGAAGCGGGCTGGAAAGACCATATCCGCTTCTTTTTGTTGTTTTATATTTAACCATAATTTCCTCCTAAGAAATTCTGTGATAAAAAAACAAATTAACATTATTTTTGTTTTCATCAATGATAAGATAAAAAATTTATGTACTTATGTACACGGAGTTAAAAATGGGAAAATATAAATTTAAAAGACTCGTTGCAAACGTTCCTGAAGAAATTTTAAAGCGTTTCAAAATCGAATCGGTGTTGCAAAATATAACAGTGACGAGATATATAACTAGGTTGATTTACAAAGAGTTAAAGTCTTTGGAATCAATAAGAGAAGAAAAAAATAAAAAGGGAGAAAAAAATGACAACTGAAGCGTTAGCTCAAAAACCTGGATCATTGACGGATTATGTAAGAATGGAAGGAGGGAAGCCTTCTAAAACGGCAGAAAAATTAAACAGAGTTGGAATCAAAATCACACAAGGGAAGACAGTTGCTCAGCAAGAACAAAGTAGTTGTTTGTGCAATAATAAACCATGCATTTCAAAATCATGTTTAACTACAGTTGGTATAGATGCTTGCGTTGGTGGAGTTGCTATGTTTGTGGCGAGCTTTTTTTGCTGCCATTGGCCGGCTCCTCTTGTTGCAGCTTCAACCGTTGGAGGATGCTCCACTAATGGATGTTTGGGTGCATGCTGCCATTATACAGGAATCGACGAGTTTTGCGGCTAGTCTTGTTAAAATACTGGCGTAGACTTACAGAAACGGGGTGCTATCGCATTTTATTTTGTTAGTCGACTCATTTATCGTTTAGCGTATTTTTTTCCGAATTTGCTCGTTTATGAAGGTTTAATGAAATTTTCATTTTTCCACTTGTCGCTTTTTGCTCAAAGGAATAGGATGCGAACTTTTGGAGGATAGTATGTCTAGAGAAAATTTTGAGGGGAAGAGAAATAAATTCTCTCCCCACACAAAAAATGATGATATTCGCCACTCAATATCCACAAAGACAGAATTCCTGTCAATCTTATTTATTTCATACGGAGAAGAATATGACGAATGATCGCCATCGCATATACCATTTTTTCTGTTGCGATTTAGCGACAGATTTCAATGATGTAGCATTAGCTATTCTAATAGAACGATTTAAGATATGGATAGGTCATAACAAAGGAACAGGGATTTTTCACATTCATGGAAGGACATGGACAAAGAAATCCCTCGATCATATCGCTTATTCATTTCCATACTGGTCAAAAAGACAGATCTCTAAATTGATAGATAAAGCCGTCAGAAAAAAAATCTTAAGAAAAGAGTGTCTTGATGATGATGTTGGTGACCGAACCATGTGGTATGCGTTCGAAGACGAAGAAGAATTTTTAAATGGAGAAAACCAATGAATATTTCGAAAAATAAAGATTATATGATGCCGAATCACTTGTTTGATTTTTGGATGCTTAAATTAGCAAATATTGAATTTTTAATTATGACATTGGTCTGTAAAGCAAAATACAATTGTTACAACCCTGAAATCTCAGTAACTGAATTGGCAAAAGGAATTGGAAAATCAAAAGAAACTATAAAGAAATATCTTCGCTCTTTGTATAGAAAAAAACTCATAACTAAAACGGAAAATGGTTGTTATGAGTTAAATGAAAAAATTTTTTATGAGGGACAGAATAATGACTTATAAAACTACACATTCTCTAACACATAGCTTCGATGTAAAAATCGCTGCTAAATATAAAGATGCGATGCTTGCTATAATGATTCACCATCTTCAGTATTGGATAATGCACAATAAAATATTAAATAGAAATCAAAATGAAGACAGAACATGGATGTATAATACTTTAGAAGAATTTGCTGCCCACTTTGAATATCTTTCTAAAGACCAAGTAAAAAGACTTCTTAACAAGGCTGTTAGATTGGGAATAATAAGAAAAGGAAATTTTAACGAGTCAAAGATGGATCGTACTGTCTGGTACGCATTTGAAAACGAAGAAGAATTTTTAAATGGAGAAAATCAATGAATATTCGGACTTTTCATAACAAAAAAAATCCTTATGTGATGCTGAATAGAAATTCTTTATGGGAGATAGCAACCAATAAAAAATTCAAAGGATCTGATGTTTTATCTGCATCCGGATTGTGGTCTCTTTTACTTTCGCGACCTGATGATTGGCAAGTTCGCGTTAAGGAAATTTCTAAAACTTTGAAAATCAGCACTAAAGAGACCTATAGATTACTTAAAATCCTGATCGAAATGGGATTTTGTTATCGCTTTCAACCACGCAAAAAAGGCAAAAAAGGCAACAATGTAGCTGATAAAATGGTATACTTAGTGTCTGAATATCAAATGGATGAGGATGAATTCAAAAAAGTTCAGCAGCTTTCCCATTTTACAGCATGCTCAGAATCGACATCCTGTACCTATAATAAGTATATAGATAATAAGAGCTATTCTACCAAAGAATCTAGAGAGTCTAAATCTTCTTTACTTTTACAAAATAAAGAGGGGGACGCTCTTGAGCGTCCCCGGGCGCGCGCGCGCCCACACACACGCGTAGAGAAAAAAGAAAAAAAGAAAGAGGAAAAGATTATTGACTCAAAAGTCAAATCTGATAAGAAAATCAACCCACTTGGAAAAGTATGGATCTCAGAAAAGAAGCATCAAGAAAGACTGAAAAAATTCGGAAAGGAAAAAACAAAGCAAATCTATAAACGCCTGGATGAATGGAAAACTAAACGTCCAGAGAAATGCAGAGGATCTGATGACAGATCAATTCAAAGATGGGTGATAAATGCAGTAGAAGAAGACGAAAACCAAGAGAGAGAAGCCCGCAAAAATGAAAAAATTTTTACTAAGATTGTAGAATTTTTATCCGAGACATCAGGAGACAAAAAAGGCATTATCTCTGTTATATCAGAAGATAATGCCTTAAAGATACATTCCTGTTCAGGGAATGAACATCGAGAAAATTCGATTGACTATAACGAACACGCCTTTAAAGAACAAGTGGAAAGTGCTTTACGCAAATGGGGTTTTGATTTCTCGTGGGAAAAAATGGAGCAACGGTTTCCTGAATATGAGTTTTAAAATAAGCGATTATGTCCCAAAAGGAATGTGGAATGAGGATTTTGGTGATAAAGAAAAAAGAGAATTCATGCATTTGATAAAATCAGTGAATTTCTTATTTACAAAGACTTGTGTGATTCAACTTAACATGATCTTGGAAATTAAAAATTACATGGAAATAAAAAAGCCCACTCGAAAGTGGGCACAACGAGAATGAATCCTGCAAAGATGCTATACAGAAAACAAATTTTAAGAAATAGAAAACTTTACAAAGCCAATACTCTCTTTACGATGCTTGTTAAGGTCATCTTCGGATATTTTCCAAACTTTGCAAATTTCTTCCCAATCAACGATGCCCTTGCGATTTATTCTAGTCAATTTAACTTTTGATTGAGGGAAAATGCAATTCCCATCATCGGTAAATTCTAAAAGCTTAGATTCAATCTCTTTTCTTTCCTTTTTTAATCTATCATCTTCTTGTTTGAGAAACTTCCACTGCAACGCCAAATCATTAGCTTCTTGATCTTCTATGTATACATGATCTTTCTCAGAAGCCTCAGGAGCAGTATTATTTTCAACAAAATTCCAAAATTCTTTCGCTTTCTCGATAAGCTTTTCTTGGTAATCAAGATTAGGAAAAACTTCGATAAGCTGATGTGTATTGTCATCTATGTAAGCAAAAAAATCACAACGCTTTGCTTTGGTTACCCAAAGTTGCCATTGCACTTGAGCTTCATAATATTCCTGAATACCCATGTTTTTCATGAAATCAAAACTCTTCTGTGAAGGACATTTGATTTCACAAAGAATATCCTCATTCATTGTAATTCCGTCTAAAGAAGCAATTGCTACATCCCATTCAGATGATTGCTTTACAGCTGGAATCACAATGTTACCCGTAACTTCAGAATAAGTTAAACGAGCTTCAGCCTCTAATGCTTTTCCTCGAAGCATAAAATAATTCGAGTTGATATCAGACGGCTCCTCCCTTTTTGTTTTCTCAATCCAAAGCTGATATTGAGATTTGAAAGGAGAGATTCCTAAAATTACAGCAATGTCTGAAGCCCCAATATGATTATTTCGGAACTTCAACCATTCAAGAGTTCCTTGTTCAAGTTCTATATTTTTCATTGAGAGTCCTTCATTTTGAGTTTTGCTTTCAGATTTTTAATAAGAGCGTCAAACTTTGATCTATGAATATCTTTTATCGCTCTTACTTGACACCACTTCAAAACTTTCTCTCTTTCCTCAGGAAGCTTCTCTAAAAGATTTTCAATCTCTTGAATTTCTTCCTTTGAAAGAGGAAGAGTTTTTTGTTGTTCTGTGCGATCCATTGCTTTTTCTCCGTCATCGTCGTCATCTGATGAAACAACTCCAACTATGGCAGCATAAGTATAACGCCTCAAATATGAGATATAACTGCCCAAAGATTGAATATCTGACTTCGGAGGTGTGATAGGCATCTTAGAATCGATCCATTGGCCCGATAAATGGGCTAGGCGCGTCGATAAATAAAATTGCCCATTACCATTCGGCAAAACTCGTTGAATCACTGAGAGGCCGTTTCTGGCCAAATACGGGCGACTGGCTTTTACGATCTCTTTCAGGTTTGCGTATTTTGATTTAAAGAAAGGATTGTAATTCTCTTCTTTAGCCATTTCCATCTCAGATTGAGCTTTAGCTAATGCTCCGAAAAGTTCATTCAAATTCTCAGACTCGTATTTGATTATATCCGGCTTAGAAATGGCTTCTTTATATTCTTCTAAAATTTTTTGGATTATCTCGTTGTTTTCCATGAAATCTCCTATTTTGTTTGAATTTTTAAATTATTGTTAGGAAGTCTTAAACCAAATGGCCCTAAAACTTCTTCTAAATGAAATTCAAGATCAACCAAAGACCCTGTTTTGTAAAGATCTTCAAGAAGACCCATCAAATGATCTTTAACATGATCGTATTCGTATGAATCCAGTAATCTCGGATCGAAATCATCCGGATCAAAATCTCTCGATTCAACATCTTCTAGATTGTTGCAGTAAATCATAACTCCTCCTGTGTTTGATTTATGTTTCACAGTTTAACGTTGCCAGAGATTTCTTCACAACTCTTTTTTCTTTTTTTTTCATCTCATTTTTAAAAATAATCTCATAAATTTTCCATTTCGGAAAAATTGATTTCCATCTGTTAGCAGGCAATCCCGGATTGGAAATCCTATTCCATGCGTAAGAGCTATAAATTAACCATTCTGAGAAAAGGGAAAGCTCATTTTCTTTTTCGCTCACATCTAGAAAAAGATCTTTGCTTTCCTTTGTTTCTATGTTAAACTCTTTGCTCAAATAATTGAAAAGCTTGCTTTTCATAAAACCTCATAAATTAAAAAATTTTTAAAAGAAAACTCTATCTTTATAGAGTTAAACAGTGTAACATATATGAAAGAAAACCAGGAAGCAGAAAAGGTGCAAAAAGAAACACTGGGAAAAAGAAAATTCGAAAGCTTCATAAAGAAAAACAGAATACAAAAAAACGACATTGCTAAAAAACTTGGCATAAGCCGAGTAACCCTCTATAGATACATTAATCAACCACATGCAATAACAGAAATGTTCAAATTTGCTATAGAAAAATTTACAAATGGATACATTAAATACACAGACTGGGAAAAGGAATAAGCACAAATTTCACGCTATACAAATCGAACTGGACGGGATCAAATTCGATAGCAAAAAAGAAGCTAAATTCTACATGCAGTTAAAAATGCTGCAAAAATTGGGAGAAGTTATTTTCTTTCTAAGGCAAGTGCCGTTCGATCTTCCGGGGAATATAAAATACAGATGTGATTTCCAAGTCTTTTACAAAGACGGGACAGTTTCTTTTATAGATGTGAAAGGAATGAAAACACAAGAATATATCATGAAGAAAAAACAGGTCGAAAGTCTGTACCCAATAGTAATAGAAGAAAGATGAATAAATATTATATAAAAACTTTTAATAAACTAATAGCTGTAAAAAAAATGTTCGATACACGAGAAGAAGCAGTTAAATTCCTGAAAGATATTATAAGACTAACAAATAAAACTCTCTACGAGACTGATATCGAAAATAGCTATTTGCTACTACGCATAAATACAAAAAAATTCCCAAATTATGAAAAAATTTATAGAACAAACGCAACTTTGAAAATGCCAATCGAAAAAAAAGAAAAATCCCCAAAAGACATTCAAGCAATCAAACAAAAGCTATCAAAGCAATACAAATTTAAAACGATCGATAACCAACTCAATTTCTAGTTTAATAAAATAAAGTTTTAGTTTAGGATGCTGTAAAGCCGATTTACAAAGGAGATTTTATGGCAGATAAAGGAGGTTTTAAATTTCCAGAAGGAAATACCTATAGCACGAAATTAAAAGATAAAGAAACAAAACTTAAAGTATATAAAAGCTACTGTGAGCATATTGCAAGCGGTAAAACTCAAAAGTCATGGAAGTATATGGATGGTTATCTTTGTGTCTCCTGGATGACTATGGAAAGGTATATAAAAGAAGATCCCGACCTTGACCCCATACACAAAGAATTAGCTAGATCAGATGGATTATTAAAATGGGAAGAAATATGCGAAAAGTCTTCAATTAATGAAATAGATGCGAATACTGCATCATTACAAATGATTATGCGAAATAAATTCGGATGGGACAAGCGTACGGAAGTTGTACATGTGCAAAACACCTCAGAAAATACTGAAGTCGATTATTCGGATGGCAACGAAGAGTAAAAAAAAAGTCTTCGTTCCATTAACCCCACGATGGTACCAGAGGGAATTTATTAATGAATTCAAAAACAAAAAACGAGCACTTCTAATATATCACCGCAGAGCAGGAAAAGACATGCTCTGCTGGACTTATCTAATCATCCGAGCATTTCAAGAGAAGGGAATATATTATTATGTCTTCCCTGAGTATTCACAGGCTAGAAAAGCCCTCTGGGATGCAATCACAGAAGATGGCAAATCATACCTAGAGTTTATTCCAAAAGAAATCTTAGAGAAAAAATGGAATCATGAGATGAAAATCAAACTCACCTCTGGATCCATCATCCAGCTCATAGGCTCTGATAATTTTGATTCAATGCGCGGAACAAACCCAAGAGGAGTTGTGCTGTCTGAATATGCTTATCAAAACCCTCTTGTATGGACCCTTGTTTTAGATCCTATTCTCACCAAAAACAAAGGGTGGGCTGTTTTCAATTCAACTCCAAATGGAAAAAATCATTTTTTTGATCTCTATAATTTTGCGAAAGATAATCCTGAATGGTACTGCAAAAAGCTTACGGTAGAAGAGTCAAAGCTAATAAGCCAAGAAGAAATAGAGAAAAAGCACTCACAAGGAATATCAGAAGAATTTTTACAACAAGAATACTACTGCTCATTCGAGATTGGCGTCCAAGGATCTTATTACGGGAAATTGGTTCGAGATATGAGACAGGAAGGTCGTCTGGGTCATGTTCCTTACGATAAGAATCTTTTGGTTTATACTGCATGGGATCTCGGATTTTCAGATTCAATGTCTATAATATTTTTCCAGAAAAGAGGAAATGAAATTCTCATAATAGATTTCTATGAAAATCAGGGTTATCAGATAGCACATTATCTAGACCATCTTAGATCAAAGCCATATGCATATGGAAAGCATTTTGCTCCCCATGATGCTAAATCTCATGATAGAACAGGTAATACCTTTGTGCAGATTGCCAGAGAGCAAGGATTCCAATTTAATGTCCTTGAGAGACAATTATCAGTCCTTGAAGGAATAGAAAAAGTAAGAGGAACTTTCCCAAGAATTTTTATAGATGAAAAAAAATGTGAATACCTAGAAAGATGTTTATTGCAATATCATGCAGATTACGATGAAAAAACACATATTTATAAAAACACTCCAAAACATGACTGGAGTAGCCATGCAGCAGATTGCTTACGCTATCTTGTGCAAAGCTTGGATCATTTAACTATGACAGGAATGAGCAAGGAAAATCTTGATAAGCTTAAATATGAAAGTGGTATTATGTCATATTATTAAAAATTCAGGAGAATCAGATGACAAGTTATTCATTGAGAGGCACAGAACAGTTTTATACAGACGATGATAAAAACATATTATCACGCATGCGTCAGGTCTATAATGATGTATCTCCGATAACTCAGTCATTATGGGTCCAAGCCTCCATAGATGAAAGATTTTATGCAGGCGATCAGTCATTGTGGCAAGAGATTTATTCACAAATCCCGGCTCACAGAAGAAAGCAATTTAATTTTAATAAGATAAAAAGAATTGTGAATATGATTTCCGGCTATCAAAGAAGAAACAGAAAAACACTTTCTGTTACTCCAATTGAAAATTCGGATCAGAAAACATCAGATCAATTTTCATCTCTTCTTTATTGGGCCAATAATCAAACTGATGTTTTCAATATTCTTTCGGATGCTTTTCTTGGATCTCTTATTACCGGTATGAATCTTTTAGCTGTTTGGATGGATTACAGAGAAGATCCTTTTTCCGGAGACATTAAAGTCTCAAATATGAGCTATAATGGCTATATCATAGATCCTTACTTTAAAAAGCAGGATCTATCAGATTGTAATTATATTTGGACTAGGAAATTTCTTTCTAAAAAACAAATATCTTCTCTTATGCCTGATAGAGAAGATGAGATCATGAAAATGCGTGCAGATGCATCTAGAGACGGATATTTCAATTTCCTTCCTGAAAATTACAATATGGCTCAAAGGGATCTTCTTCCTTATGATGAGTTTTGGTATTTGGATTACAGGGATGCTACTATTATTATTGACCCAGACAATGAAGAAGTTTTGGAATGGAAAGGAGAAAAAGAAAATCTACAACTTTTCTTAAGGCGATTCCCTAATCTTAAAACTCAGAAAATCCAAAAACAAACATGCAAGTTAGCAATTGCTGTAAATAATAGAGTATTTTACCACGGGAAAAATCCATTTAAAGTAGACAAATACCCATTTATTCCTGTGATTGCTTATTATCAACCAGAACTCCCCTATTATGAATGGCGTGTACAAGGAGTTGTGCGCGGATTAAGGGACTCGCAGTTCATTTTAAATCGGCGCCAGCAAATCCTGCTTGATATTCTTGAGAGCCAGATTAATTCGGGTCTTAAAGTTATGGAGGGCTCTCTAATTGATGATCGAGATGCTTTTAAGGCAGGTCAAGGACAGGCTTTATTCATTAAGAAAGATGCTCCTATGGGAATGGAATCAGTACAAAAAATCCCTCCTGGAGATGTTTCTCCATCGATGATTAATGTTATTGATCAGATGGATAAAAACATGATGGAAATATCTGGTGTGAACGAAGAACTTTTAGGTTCTGCGGAAGATGATAAGGCAGGCATTTTATCAATGCTCCGTCAAGGTGCTGGACTTACTACTCTGCAGAATCTTTTTGATCAACTAGACCTCTCTCTTAAAAATCTTGGAAGATTAGAGCTAGATCTCATTCAGAACAACTTTACAGCTGCGAAAGTAAGAAGAATTATAGAAGATGAACCGTCAGATCAGTTTTTTAATAAAAGTTTTCAGAAATATGATTGTGAAGTTGTTGAAAGTGCTGACACACCGACTCAGCGCATGAATGCCTTTAAACAAGCTCTCTACTTACGTGAGATTGGCATACCAATTACAACAGAGTTCTTGCTTGATCTTTCCTCTTTCCCGAATAAAGATAAGCTTCTTCAGCAGATTCAGCAACAAGAGCAACAACAAGCTCAGCAAGCTCAGCAAATGCAGCAACTCCAAATGCAAGAATTGGCTGCTAAGAGTGAACTTGCAAAAGCTAGAGCTGCTGCTGATCAAGGATTGGCTGTAGAACGCGTATCACGTGTAAATGAGAATGAATCATTGAGCGTAGAAAGACGTGCTCAAGCTGTTTATGATGAAATTAAAGCTGTAAAAGAACTTCAGGGATTAGACATTTCTCAGATCCAGCAATTAATTGGCATTTTAAACACTATAAAGACTTCACAAGATATTAAAACAGAGCAGTTAGACCCTGTAAAGCCAAGAAAACAAGAACAGACGGCACAGGCTATGTAAAGCTGCTTTACAATGAGGAAGAAAAATGAAAAGATTACTTTGGAAATTTTTGTGTTTCATAAACAAACGTTTGCGTTTAATTGTGAAGCATGTGTACCATTTAGAAAATTTGGATAAGCTGAAGAGTGAGAGTGATATGAAAAATCAAGATTCTGAAAAATGCAGCAGCGAAGTTATTAAAAAAGAACCTAAGAAAAGAACTGTTAAATCTCCTGCAAAAAAGAAAAGCAACAAAAAAAATAAGTCTCAAAAAAATGTAAAATCATGAAGAAAAAATGAAAGATAAACGAGAGAAAAAAGTAACAGCTCTTACTGCTAAAGTTAATGAACAACTTATGGAGCATCTAAAATGTCCTCAAAAAAAAAGATCGACATTTAAGAAATATGTAAAGATAGAAAATCCGGATGAAATTAACACTGAAAAACATCACGAATCTCATCTTGAATATATTATTTTTACTTCAGGAGATAGAGAGAGTTCAGAAATGTACGAACCTCTATTGTCGGTAGAAGAACTCGATGAATGTAGATGCAGAGATTGCGCTATAGCGCGGACAAGTGCTAATCTTCTTATGAAGTCTATACTAGAGACAGAAACTGATAATAAAAATACTGTTCAAAGAAGAAAATTATTAAGATTGGATATTTTAAGAAAAATAAAGAAAAACAAAAAATGTATTGGAAATGAAGAAAAAAACCAAAAAACAAAAGAAAGTTAAAAAAGTGATGGATGAATGGAAAAGTGGTTCTCTTCATTCAGGAAGCAAGAAAGGTCCTGTTGTTAAATCACAAAAACAAGCAATCGCAATAGCTCTTTCAGAAGCTAGAAAAGCAACATCTAAAAATCCCAAAAAGAAAAGATAGAATATATGAGTGCAAATGGATTGGAATATCATCGTTTATCTCCCGTTCTTCTTTCAATGTACGAGCGAGATCCTTCATTTTTCCCAAAAGGTCTTCCTAGACAAAGACCGAAAATGCCATTTCCAACAGGTATATCAAAAGAAGAATTTTCTAGGCGTTGGGATGCGTATCTAGAAGAATCCGAATTATATCAAAGAGAAATGGAAGAAATTTTCCCTGGCACTAAAGGCTTGAGTTATTTCTCTGAGAAAAAAACAGATAACAATCTTATTTCCACAATCGCACTTTTCTGTATCGCAGCATTGGTTTTGTCTATTAGTGGTATATGTGCTTTAAGTCATGTTATAAGCACGGCGGTTTTTGGAAATATCGCTCTGACAGTCGGGATTGTTTCCGCATTCGTATTTTCTATTATTCTTTTAAGAGATGAAAAATTAAAACAACAACAACAACGAGGATAAATATGTCATTAGTAGCAGCACCAATAGCAGCAAAAAGTTGTACTTATGTGCGTCCTGAAAGGAGTTCAGGTCAAGCAGAAGGAGCAGCGGCTCAAGTCAATGAAGTAGTAACAAAGTTTTCTTATTTATCGGCAGTCATAGAAAAAGATTTGCCACTTGGAGCTATGACAACGGATAGTCCGAGAAGAATAGCTGTTTTGGAAAGAGATGAAGCGATTCAAAGTAAGAAAGCTCGACAGGACATGTATAGGGATAAATTTGAAGCTTATTTTGAAAAGAATATAAGGCAAAAAGGCGGCAGAAAATGGGAATGGGTTTTTCACGTAGATAAAAAACCGGGAATTGGATGGGAAGTAGCTAAAAGGGTCGCTCTTAGCACAGTTGAAGGTACTGCATTAGGAGCATTAGGAGGAGCACTTTGTGCAGGTGTAGGAGCAGGTCCCGGAGCAGCCGTAGGAGCAGTAACTGGATTTTGTTCCGGATTGTGTATAGGAGGAAAATTGCTTTATGACGAGTATGTAGAATGGCTTAAAACAGAAGAAGGAAAAATCTTTTCTAAAAATTTAATTGGATTTTTAGAAGCAAATCCTACAATCCGCGGTTGCTGCTGCATAATAAATGAACGTATACCAATAGACCCTGTGCGCAGCCTTGCAGGTCACATTTATGAAAGACAAACATTGCATGAATGGGTAGACGAACATCATAATGATCCTGTTACAAGATTACCAATGACAAGAGCGGATATTAGAGAGGCACACGATGTGACAGCTACTATTTATAGAGAACTTCACAAAATGGTTATAGAAGATATCCATACTCTGAGTGGTGTAAATAGAACATTCATAGAAGGTCTGATAAATGTGAAAAAATTTGTTGAAACTAATCGGTATGAAAGTTTCCAACAACGTCAAAAAGATCTTCATGAGGCTATGGAAAGCGGAAAAATTACCCCGCAAAGATTTACAGAAGACATGCATAGACTTGTGAAAATATTTTATTAAATTCTCATGCGGGTCCTAGGTTAAGCTTCGTGAAGCACTCCTTCTGTTAACTTAGGACCCTTTTTTTAAAATTAAAATGGTTGCAAAAAAACTCTTTTGATATCTTTAGAAAAAAGGAGTTTTTATGAAGAAGTTTTTTATGCTTTTATTGTTAGCATGCAGTGGCTGCACTTACAGTACTGTCATGACACACTCACAAGGTACGGCAGCTGATCTGGTTGACGAAACATCTACAAATACCCCTTCAGTAGATGCTCAATTAAAAATGCCCGATATGTCAGCTATTCCTGCCTTATCTGAGCTTCCGGATATTATAAATCCAAGTGTTGAGGAATAAAGCATCATGGGTTTTTTAGATTTTTTATTTGGGAAATCAGGGAAGAGTTTTCCTGTACAGACTATGACAGGAGAGCAAAGTGATCTTTTAAAACAACTTTTATCCGGTCTTTCAGGTCCATTGTCAAGTGGTCTTGGAAACTTACAAGCACTGCTTGGTGGAGGAGAAGAAGCTTATAAAGCATATGAAGCTCCTGCAATGAGACAATTTAACGAACAGATTATACCAGGGATTGCAGCCAGGTTTTCAGGACTTGGTGCAGGTGCTCAAGGATCGAGCGCTTTCCCACAGGCTTTATCACAAGCTGGTGCATCACTCAGTGAAAATTTAGCTGCTCAAAGAGCAGGTCTTCAATCACAAGCTCTTTCTCAGCTATTAGGGTTTTTAGGACAAGGATTAGGCCAACAATCGTTCCAATATCAGCAAAGACAACCGGATTTAGGTTTTATTAGGGCTCTATTGAATAGATTTTCATAATTACATTATAGGAGTTATATATGAGTTTGCCTCCTGACATTAAAATTCCAGGACCTAATTTAGGAGAGACATTAGGGATGGCTGCCGGAACAGGTTTAAAAGGATTGCTTTCAAATTTTTTAGAGGAAAGAAAGCAAAAAAAAGCTCAAGAAAAAAAACAGAAACAAATTCAATCTTTTTTAGCTTCTCCAGAAGCAAAAAGTCTTAGTGATGTGGAGAAATCCGTATTTACAGGACTAGGAAAAGGAATTTATGGAGAAACACTAGCTGGAAAGTTATTTGAAGAATTAAGAAAAGAAAAGCAGGATCAAGATTTCTTTAACATGATGAAAGGAGTGTCCGGAGAACAGAATATAGATACTCAACAACCGGACGAAAATATTCCTTCGGAGACTGCGCAAAAGAAAACTGGTCTTAATAAACAACAACTTATGATGTTATCAGCACATCCAAATCCCAGATATAGTAAATTTGCTGAAACTCAATTAGCTGATATACGTGAAAAAGAAAGAAATGAATATAATGCAATAAGAGATGAAACTGCACGGAAACAATGGGCTCACACACAAACATCTAAATTCGGAGAACAGATTAGCGATTCTTCTGAGAGAGCTAAAGAATTAATTGATGCTACAAATCAAATAGAAGAAGCTTTAGCTAAAGGCACCACAGGAAAAAAGGCTAGAAATTTAGCGGTTGCGTATTTGACTAAAAGACAATCGCCATTTGCAAGTCTATTTATTACACCAGATATGCAGAAAATATTATCAGGAGCAAAAGTTCTTTTGGGTGGTGGTCTTAAAGAAATAGTAGGAGCAAGACCGACAGAAAGAGAATTTTTTTGGATCAATACAATTCTTCCGGACATTTTAAAGGACTTAGCAACTAACGAAGAATCGATACGATATTTTAAATATATAGCTAAATATAATTTGAAACGGCAAGAAGTTTATGATGAAATTATAAATGAAAATGAAGGTTACCGTCCTCTCAATATCCAAGCCGAAGTGAATAAAAGACTCAAACCGGATTTAGATAAATTAATTGATGAAGGATATAAAATTAGCGAGGCTGCTAAAAATGCAGTTGAGAAAGAACAAGTTGGGCCCACTGCATTAAAAAAAGTAAAGCAAGGAACTACGCTAACCAAAGAAACTGCTCAAAATATTTTAAACAAAGCTGGTGGGGATAAAAGTAAAGCCCGTAAATTAGCTAAACAACTCGGATATGAATTCTGATGGCCGATATTTTTGATCAATTAGGCACAGAAGAAGATGTTTTCGAAACAGTTGAACCTGTTTCAAGAACACGATCATTATTAGGCGCATTTCCTAAAGGTGCTTTAAGAGAAACAGGACAACAAATCCGTAAATCCCTTTCGGTTTTTCCTGAGCTTCTAGGATTAAAAGATGTTTTAGGTGATACATTAAAAACAGAAGAAGAAGCAGGACAGGAGTTAGAGCAAATTCTCCCTACGAGAGAGGGATTCTTGGAAGAAGCTCTTCAAAGAGGAGGAGCAATTGCTCCTTATGCATTATTAGGAGGCGAAGCTCCTATTTCAAATCTTGTTCGTTCGTTGTTTGCTGGGGTTAGTGGAGAGGCAGCAAAAGAACTAGGGCTTCCTGAATGGGCTCAATCGCTAGCAGAACTTCCTGCGTTCGCCGCTCCTGCTTTTAAAGGAAAAATCACTCCAACTAAAGCACAAAAACCAATTGTAGAGAAAGCTAGAGAACTTGGGCTTTCGGAAAAAGCAATAGCCCCATTAATCCAGCCAGAAAAAAAGCAAAGGTTTTTAAGTAAAGTTGCCACAAAACGCGGCAGAGCTCAAAAGGTGTTAGAACGTTCTAAAGAAGCATTGGGAGATGTATACAATCGATTAGAGGCTCTCCCAATTTCTAATGAACCTTTATCCAAAGAAGCATCTTCTAAGTTTATTTCTTCCGTGGATGGAATATTGGATAAATTGCCTTCAGAAATAGCTAAAAGACTTGAAGCAGATTATACGAAGCTTCAGAGCGCCCCATTGACAGGAAACTCAATAATGGATTTTTATAAAAAATTAAATTATTATATACCACGTGGAGCACCTCAATTCGGTTTAATTAAAGAACCTATTCAAGAAGGTCTTCAAAGTATTTCTCCAAAACTTGCTTCTGATTTTAAATCAGTCACGGATCTTTATGCTAAATACTTCCCAATTGCAAAAAATTTAAAGCCCGGGCTTATTTCAGATTTGCTCTCTGCTACCAAAGTTGGAAGACTAATGTTTGGGATTTTTTCAGGAAACCTCTCATTATTAGCGGAAACAGTTGGTGAAAAAGCTGCTCAGGATTTATCTAGAGAGCTTTTAATTAATCCTAGATTTCAGAATCTTTCCAAACAGATGGTT
>Ga0180433_10001633_pt1 | contig 37131 bp, 54 predicted proteins | sample SS_ome_8_FD_132980 | JGI IMG/M metagenome (GOLD analysis project Ga0180433, IMG submission 132980) | Hypersaline lake sediment archaeal communities from the Salton Sea, California, USA - SS_1_D_1 metaG | ecosystem: Environmental > Aquatic > Non-marine Saline and Alkaline > Hypersaline >... | reverse complement strand
GTCGAAATCTGGGAGGCGGGAAACATTGATTTTTGTGATATCGCCATAGTTTTTGTGGTTAAAGTGTTTTTCGTAGATTTGGATGGCGTATTTGTCAATTTCGGAGTAACCAATACAAGTGGGCGTCTCAATGCTGTCCACTGCGTGTCTAGTGTGTCGCAAATCTGACCAGGTAAGTGAATTTTTATTTTGAAACTCATATGCTTGTTTTATTCCAAGTTCAAAACCACCTTTTAGCCGATACCACTAAAAAGTGAGAAGTATTTTAATGGTATCATTTGGCATCACCATCCTTTCGTCTATCAAATCGTTTATGGCAAGAGCTACATAAACGAATATAATTATAAACATTCCTATAATCATTCATAATGTTTGCCCATTCAATACCGCAGACTTCACATTTTAAAAATCGCTCTTCCTCACCGTCATCTAAGGGCATCGGGTCAAGTAAGCCGTATTTCATACACTTTATTTATTTATAAACTCTTGTTGCTCCCTTTATACCCAAGCTCACGTGCAAAGTCCTCTATCTTTGATGAGGCTACCCAATCATCACCAATATAATTATAGATTTGTTTTTTTAGAGACATAATTATATTAAAGTTTTGTAATCGGGCGCATCTAATAATTTTACCTCATAACTGTCCTTATTTTGTTTTATCCCGAATATAACTAAATTGAGTTTTTGGGCAGTAATGAAATGTTCTAATTTAACTTTTTCTCTTGGGAGCATTACACATGGCTTCCTAAAACTATTATTCTGCCAATTATAATATGCTGTATAGCCTAGCACTTTTAGGCAATCCCAGAATTCAGAGTTTCCAAAAGGATAGTATTTAACCTCGCATACATAATCTTTTCCTTTATGCGTAAATGTTAGGTCTATCCTTCCGATATGCTTAATCTTAGACGTTTGTTTGCCAAAATCTGCAGAAACGGAATACTCTAACATTTGGTAAGCGCCGTATAGAGGAACTTCTTTTTTGACTTCAGAAAACTTTAGATTTTCCGCATTTTCTACAAACCACTTTTTAAATTTTGCTTCAGGGTATATTTTATAAGGCATAGTTCTTCCAACAATTATAACTACTCCACCACCAATTCAATTTTCCATTACGTATAGCTCTAGCTGTCATTCTACTAGAACACCAGACATCAAAGCTACATTTATCTGAAACTTCAGGATGATAATACCTATTCCACTGATAAAGCCCCCTGTCCCGTGCATCAGCCTTCCCAATAGCTTTAGGGTTAAAACGACTTTCACACCATGCTATCCTTACTAATAGGTTGGGACTTACGCTTTCCTGTTCTGCCACTACTCGTATTATTTGCTCAATAGACGGAGGCGTTTTTACCCTTTCTACGACATCTAAGCCCTCCAAGTGTTCCAACGCCTCTTGGGGCGTTTGAGGCTCTTCTGTAAGCTCTACCGCCTCATCGAGGACATCCCCGCCCATAGTTGCCTCTTCTGTTTGGATGTAAGCACTTTCTGGCGTGAACATCCCGATTGAGGCAGTAAAGATTGATATAAGTAAGATAAATAATACTTGTTGCATATTCCTCCTTTTGTTTTTGTTTTAAAATGGATTATCTGCTTCTTTGATGTCTTCGCTTGTTGGCTCCATAAAGTCAGGGTGGTCTTTATACTTCATCGGCTTTTTCCCCGTAAGGCAGAAATTGATAAACTTTTCTGCGTCATCAAAGAAACCGTCCGTTGCCTCTTTGCGTCCTCCTTCAATCATTGACTTTAGAATTGCCGTGCGTGTGATCACCATATCCTTTGAGTTAGCATCCATATCGTCTAGGGATTGTGCAAACTCTTGCTCCTTGAGGGGACGCTTGGTCTCGTTCTCGGCAAAGATGTCATAGAGGAAACCCTTACCCTCGGGAGCTTCTTTTTTAGTTACCGTTACAATAGCTCCGTTTGAAAGCCCCTTAGATTGGATTTGATTATGGCAATAATCATTCGCAAACCAAGAATACTCTGTGTCGCCCTCACGCACTTTGTAACGATGCCACGTGCCGTATTGGCTCTCTCCTTCTTGAGGTTTAATCTCAACAATCGTAAGAGTTGTTGCGATATTCGCTTTGAGGTCTAATTTATCTAACATATTATTTATGATTATTTTGTAAAAGTTTCTTTTGTTCTTCAACGCTTTTTAGCACGTCTTCCTTAGCAAGATTATTCACCCAATAAGTATGCTGTAATCGTAATTCTTCATCTTGGTAAGAAATCATCACTAAGTACTTACTTGCTTTCTCGGCCTCCTTTAATTTCTTGAGTATTTGTTTATGGTGGGGGGTTTTTTCAAACATATTATTTAAAGTTATTTAATACTTTTTTAAGTGTTATGTATCGCTTACTAAATAGGAGGTGATAGATGTACTTGTATTGCTTATCTGTCATATCGTAGAACTTTTGAATACTCACCTCCTCCATAAGCTCACTGGTATGTTCATCATTCCTAAGTACATCGCTCAAAGTCCCAAGTTGTGTACTTACTGGCATATTATTTCATACTTAGTGAATATTTATCTAAACACTCCTCATCACACACATATTCGTATGGTGCTACCTCAATCCCTCCGGCTATCTCGGCATCACACGCTTGGCAGTGATAATGTTCTGTACAGAGCGGGCAGTTTTTATGCTTGCGTCCAAAAGCGATAATGCCATCTATGAATTCACTGAAATTTTTCATATTATTTTTTAAGAAGCTGGTAAACCCGACTTTCAGAAATATCCATGCTTATTGCTATTTCTTTAACAGACTTACCAGCTTTTTTTAATTCGATAATTGACTGCTTATTAAAGTCAGCCATTGCTTTATTCATTACCTTGTTTAGTTTTTGTACTTTGTTCATAATTATTTTTTATACCCTCTCTATAATTTTACACCCCCCCTAGAATTTTGTCAAGCACTCGTTGTTGATAACTTCCAAAATTTACCTTATTTTAGCCAAAAAAAGACACCCCAAAAGGTGTCAATAATAAGGTGTAAATTGTTTAAAGAGCATCAGAAGAGGTAACTTTTCTTGCACTTCATCAGACTGTACAAGAGGCTTCATATTATCTCGGAGGTATCGCCAAAATTGAATGTTGGCTTTGATGCATTCCTCGTCCCCTATCTTAAGCCGTGAGCAAGTATCATCATACATCCAAGTATCGTTCATAATCATTACGCAGTCCACGTACCATCTACAACAAACACAGTTAGTCATCTGTTCCACTACATTACCTCCTTTATGAGAAAGAACTCACCAACATTATGAATTAACCAAACAATAAGTGTTATGTATATTAACACTTTAACAAGTATCCATAATTTTCTCAAGCAATACTTCAGGACGGCATCCGCATCTTCCGGAGTATTAATGGGCATTTTTAATTATATTGAAAATGGCAGCTATGAAAGCTCCTATTGAAGCACTAGCTACTACCCAATAAGTCTTCTTCAACCAGCGTACATCTGTTTTTAATTCTACGAAATCATTCTTATGGGTGCTAAATTCTTCACTTAATCCCACTATATCTTCCTTGATATGATGAAGATCATTATTTTTTATTTCATCTAGCTCTTTTTCAAGCCGTGCTATAAGATTTTCAGACATAACCAAATTATTATTCCTACGGTTGTAGTAAGTTGAATTATGGTAACCCCTCCCCTAAGTTCATCAGGGTCAAAGGGTTCAATACGATTAAGGATATTATTATGCACTCTTGACAAAAATCTCATATTGTGGTATATTACTGTGTTACTATTAAAATATAATATGTCAGCACCAAATAGAAATCATCGTAAAGAAGTAGAGTTAGGATGGAAAGTCGGGTTAGTCGGCTTCTTCATTTTATGGGTACTCGCTACCCTTTTCTAACGATACTTAGAAAGAACCCTATCCTTAATCTTACGTTTTTCCTTGGTAAGCTCTTTCTGCTTATCTTCATCACTAAGATTTTGCCAATTAGGGTTCTTTTTTAATTCCTCAATTTTATCAGCAACAAGACTATTATACTCCTTATTAGCTTTATCGAAAGTTTTTTGCCCCACTCTTTCTTTAAATTCGGTAAGTTCTTTTGATGTACTCGCATTCCAATTAGCCCTATATGTATAAGTTCCCGCAGAAAAGCCCATACCCTCTGCAATTAAGGCAAGCAACGCCGTAGCCGCACCATCTATTTCAGTAGTCTCGTAAACTGTTTCTGCCAAAATCGGAGTTAAAAGACTACGAGATTCATTTAAAAGCGTTGGTTTATCCCCCTCAAACGTCTGCTGTTTTACTAAATCTTTAATAACACTCGCCATTGGCGATGTTTTGTTCTCAATAAAATTCCAGAACAAATCCATTCCATCTTGCGAGCCATAACCATCGTTAAGTTCTGCAATAATCCCCGTAGTAGAACTTTTAGTTGATTGTTTTATAATCCTTGCAGCTAAGGTCATATAAGATGCAATTCCACCTGTTAGGTCAATTCTTGTATTGCCTATTTTTAATTTACCAAAATCTGCACTACGAGGATCCCACTCAACGCTATCTGGCCATAAAAGCTCAAACATCCCCATTACTAAGAAAACACTCGCCATTTGAGTTATGAGGTTTAGGGCGGCTTGTTTTTTAGCAAACCGTGTTTTAGCAAAAACCGGTCTTGTCAATTTATCAACTTGAGATTTTGCAAATTTTGCAGAAAAGAATACTCTGTTTAATTCCTTACCTATATTCTCATAACTTCCTAGACTACCTCGACCGGTCATTATATTTACAAGGTCATTTATAGCTTTAATTTCTTCCTTATCGTTTAAATCAAGCCCTTGCTTTTCAGCCATTGTATACATTGCATCAGCTATGTCTGCTCTTAATCTCATCGCTCCACCCTCATAGGCTACCTCGGATGATTTAAAAAGCCGTCCCAAATAAGGAATTTTTGCAGGGAGAGATGTTGGAAACTCTTCTTCACCTGTTCCAATATCCACCTTTTTACCCCGTTCATAATTACCATTTAAAAAATTTGTTCTTGAATAAATTTCAGCCTTTATTCCGTCTTGTATAGCGTCCCCCGTAGCTTGTCCATATCTTAAAACACTATACATATCCATAAGAGATTGTGCAAAATTACGTAGCCATGCCCTACTTGTAGCTGGCCGTGAAAGAGCTTGCCTGCCCTGTCTCCCAAAAAAGCTATTATCAAAAAAACCTGCAACAATAGCACGAGAATTATCAGCAATAAAATTATACGCAATACGGGCATCTTTTAGAACAGCTAAGGCTTTTTTTTGTACCGTCTTTTCATTAAGAGGATTTACTAAATATTCCTTGTTGGCCTCCCGTTTTAAGTGTCCTACATAATTATCCAAAGCCACTTTCGCCGATCCGTAATCAATACCATATTTTAATCTATCACGTTCTGTTGCCCATTCACCATCAACTAATTTATCCTCCACGATGTCCAATTTTTTTTGTGCATCGTTAGCAAGCTCCGCAATTATCTGTGCCTCTTCTGTTGAAACATCCGTACGATATTTACGAGAAAAAACATCACTAGCCAATTCTCCTAAAAACACTTCATCTTTTGCCGGATTATACAAACGTTCTTTCTTTACTGCATATCTTGCTCGTATTTTTTCACTAAGCTCTTCCTTTTCATTCTTAGAAAGACCTGTTACTTCTCTTGCCCAGTCATACATTGCTTTTTCTTGATTAACTAACAGTAGCTTTTTTTCAAATAATAAATTCACTTCTTTTGCACTTTCAGCACTAAGATATTTATCAAAAAGCTCACGCCGTTCAGTCGAAGTCATCTCAACTAATTTATCTGGCGAGATTTTCCCGTCTTTAAACGCTTTTTTTAATTTTTCAGCTTCTTGAGGGGGTAAACAAAACATATTAACAAGTTATTTCATCAATGAAGGCAGACCAGTCTTTTTTCTTTGGTTTAGCTTTTTTAACTTTCTGCTTCAAATCATTTTTAATTTCACCTTTAATATCTGTAGGTGTTTTTCTTTTTAAAGCCTTTTTAACTGCTTTTTCACGTTCCTTTTTAATTTCTTGTATTTTAGTAAATGCCGAATCCTTATACATTTCTCTTACAAGACGTAATGTTTGGCCTGCTTCGCTAACCTCTGTAACAAGTGATGAGTTTGCAATATCGGCTAATAATTGACCGTCTTGTGTTTCCATTGCGTAATTTGACATTGTTGCGACAAGCAATGCTCCTTTAATATCATCTGGTAACCTTTCTTCTCCTCGTACCATTCGTTTGGCTCGCTCAACATCCTCGTCAATTATTTTAGATATTCTTTTTGATTGCTCCTTAATAACGGCTGGACTATATTCGGCCACTTCCTTAAATCCTTCAGTCAAATTTTTCTCAATAGCCTTAGATTCAATTGTTTCAGCTAACCCAGCTTTCTTTTTCGGCTTTTCCTTAGGTTTTTTCTTAATAACTTTTTTAGGTTCTACTTCTTTCACCCCTGTAACTGCAGTAATTACCTTTGGAACCTTTACTGGCTCCACTTTTTTTGGTTTAGGCGTAATAGCTTTTTCAAGTTTCTTCTGTTTCAAAGCTATATCTAATCCTTCACGAGCTTGTTGGTAAATGTCCTTGAGCTGGGATTCATTTATAAATGAACTTTGGGGCTTATAGGCATGATATATAGTACTTTGTCCACCCCAATCAGCGGTATCCCCTATATTATCTATAATATTCTTAAAAATAACCCCATCATACCCCTCTTTTTGAGCATTGTTTACTACTTCTTGTGTAGATTCGCCATATTTAGTGTTTAACTCATTCCATTTCGCACCCTTAGCATCAATCACTAATGGTTTTTTAAAATCCAAGTATCCCTCATATACATTGTCAGGAGAACCTGCAAACCCAGTTGCATCAGCATATTCGTCAGTAAAGTATACTCCGCCTTTCTTATCTGCAAAACTTTTTAAAGGGGTAGGGCTTCCGTGATAAACGGGTATTTGTGCCTCTACAAACTCATCAGCACTTTTATACTTCCTTGCTTCTTCCAAGAGGGGTTCAACTTTCGCTACAGGTTTCGGGGTAGGTGCTATTTTATCAGTAGGAGCAACAAGTTTCTGTACTACAGAAGGCACGGTAGTACGTTTTTCTATAGGACGTGCTGGAATAGCCGTAGGTATTTCCTCAATCTTCGTCATATCATCCCTACTAATTCCTTTCGATCGAAGTGCTGTTGCAAAATTACCGATAGTTTCCATTCCTGTACCGCCAATGAGACCACCTAATGCTGACATTGCCAAACGAGTTGAAAGTTCGTCAAACCCCAAATCATCTCTAAATGTCGCCTCGGCGGCTGTCTGTATTATTTCTTGTAAACTTTCAGTCCCTGATTCTATAACTCCGCTTTTTGCAAGTCTTTTAGCTAACCCACCTACAAACTTTTTTTTCACTTCTCCGGATAAAGTTTTAGATGGTACGATTCTATCTAACGCAGACACAAGTACTCCCGTAATTAATCCTAAATTTTGAGCTTTTTCTGGTTCCACGCCATATTCAACAGCAGTACTTTCAACATCTTCAGCAGTAGAACCGGCTATAACGCCCATACCAACACTAGGATTTATCGCATACCATCCAATTGAAGCCACAACACTAGGGCCGAGATTATAAAGTGTTTCGGGGAGATATTTAGTCATCTTTTGTGATAAAGGTGCATTTTCCCATTCAGGTCGATTTGCCATATAATCTCGCTCCAACAAACTATCTGTATATTCTTTAACTTTTTCTTGAGGCATTACACCTCTTTGCTCCAATTCCTTATAAGTATTGCTCCATTCTTTAAAAAGTTTTTCTTCTCCTGGTGTGTAGCCTTGCAATTTCTGTTGTAATAAATTAGCTCCCATTAAACCTGGTTTTGTGATCGCCTGCAATGTTCCCAATGCTCTTTCTGGTTTTCTACCAATATAATCAGATACATAATTAACAGCATCTACCCCCATTGAAGCAAAATTAGTGGCAGTTCTTTTGGCAAATTCTCCTACGCTTGGTGCAAAATCTTTTTCTTCTTCTTTTGGTGTAAACACACTTTTTAAAAAAGAATATGGAGTTTTATGCTTTTTAAAAAACCCAAGAAATCCTGATGATTCCGCAGGTTTTTGCGTAGGCGTAGTTTTTTCTATAGACGGTACTCCAGTAATAACAGGCTTGTATCGTGTTGTGGGTGCAGTTACTGGCGTCCTTCCGATAACAGGTTTATATGCCATAACTAATAAAGTAATGCTCCGGCTGTCTCATCTTGAGGATTTAAATATTCTTCTGCCGGGTATGTTTTATCAAACCAGCTTAAAAGTTCGGGTGCATTCGTCCTTACTGAATCACGGATTTGTCTATATTTATCGGTATCTACATATCCATCAGCTCCCATATGTTGTGAAAGTAGGGCATTTACATCACGACCAATCAAATCTTTATCCGTTACTTCATCTTCACCTGCTTCAAGATAGGGTGCAACCATACCCTGCATAGTCGCTCCCATCGTACCATTTACAAACCCAGCGCCTTGGATTTCACTATATTTTCTTTGCTGGACAGTAATCTGTTCATCCTCGTTCCAGTTACTTTCAACCGTCGTAATAATGTCAGTTGCAGGATCATAACCTAAAACCACTGTTGCATGTCCATAAGGCCCACGTGTTGGGAATACCATTGCATCTCCAATAGAGGCCTGATTGGGGTCAGTAAAGTCTATATGACTTTGTTTTGATTCCCAACTATCACCAATATTCTCTACGTCCGTTACTTGATGGATGAACCAAGCACATTGGCCTCCCCAACGTCCTTTACCAAGGAAATTATCAAACACTCCATCCAATCCTCCCAGATTTTCTTTGGTAATTCCACCGGAATTTGTCCAATTACTAGCCCATTCTGTTGCTTTACCGATATTTCCTAAGTCTTGTCGCCATTCCTCACGACCGGTCTTCTTATCAATACCTACCATAACAACGTTACCATTTTCATCGGTAAATTGCTTAGTAGTTATATCGGGCTGTTGGGCGGTAATCTCTGCTTCAATCTGTGCCATTGCAACATTCATCTGCTGGTCTAAGATACTTTTTTGGAGGTCGGTATTCCCTTGAGCAAATTCAAGATTTTGCATTAGGATACCGTTCTCTTTAGTCTGGTCGTCCATAATGGCATTAAACATATCCTGTACTTCAGTCTGCTGCGTCTTAAGTTGGTCTACTGTTAAATTCCTAGCCTTTGTTATTTGGTTGATACTTTCGGTAAGAGGTTTTGCCTCAACTGCAAGTCGGCGTCTCTGATGTGCTTCACTAATACCCACATCCTTATATCGTTCAGAAATATCTTGTGGTAACTTTTCCAAAGCCTCTTCAAGAGGAGCGGCCGCTTTTGCAAGCCGTGCAAGTTCCTCGTTTAAAGTATTCACGCCGTATGTCTCTTTTAGCTGTTTTAAAGTTTCGGCGCTACTCGGCTGGTTCATTAAAGTATTAAGAATTGAATTTTGTATTTCAGTAATTGGTCGTTGTAACTCGGCCATTGCCTGTGCATAATCTCCCATAAGGTCGCCGTAAGGGGTTCCCTCTGCAAGATTCGGCATTCCCTGCAGGCCAAGCTCAAACTGTGTCAGGTCATCAACCGCAAGTGTAGGCTTTTCATCTGACGGTAGACCTGTCGCTCCGGCCTGTCCTCCGCCCCATCTAACCTCAACACCAGGCTTTAGAAAAATCTCACCAGTATTCGGATCTCTTGTAATCTCATTTTCAGTATAATATTTCAAATATTCAGGGCTAGGTACTTTAGTCCCAAGTGTTCCCGGAGGGGTTCCCGGTGCGCCCGCAATCGGTGTTCCTGTTGCTCCTGCGTGTCTTGGCTCTACGTCGGGTTTAAGGAAAATTCTACCGTCAGGAGTTCTTATCAGCTCTTCTTCCCTATAAAGTGCTAACTGTGCTGGGTCTCTAATCCATTCTCCGAGTTCGGGCTGAACTGGAGGAACTTCGCCTAAAGGGGCGCCTGTCAGACTTACCTGTGTTGGCCCCGGTGTCGGAGTACCAGCTTCTGGTGGAACATATCCCGGCGCCTGCATTTGCTCCGTTGTCGGTTGTCCCTGTGCTTGCCTCCATGCCTCCACATCTACTGGTTGTTGAGGAGTTAATCCTTGAGCCTCCGTAAGCGTTCCGCCAGGCATCCCAGATACATCTTGAAATCCCGGTGCGCCTTGCATCTGCAACTGTTGCCCTGTAAATCCTGCAATTTGCTGTGCCTGCTGGTTATACGCATCTGCAAATCTTTGCGCTCTCTCTAATCCTTCCTGATATTGTGGAGTACCAGGCTCTGCTGTTTGAGACAAATAATTCATTGCTTCCTGATAGCGCCTTTGATTGTCCGCCATTTGTCGTTGCAGGGTCTCCACATTTAACTGGATTTCCGGAGTTCCTTGCATCCATAGTTGCTCCGGATTAAGTGAAGGAAAAAGATTTTTACTCCATTCGGTAAACTGCTGATACTGTGGGTTAATTAAAATATCGGGAATCTGACCGCCAAACTGTTCTGCCAGTCCCTTATATTCAGGTCTTATACCGCCATCTGCAAACGCAATATCCTTATAACTTTTAACACCATATCCTTCGCCCATAAGACGCTGGATATTAGCGGCCGCCTCTTCTTGACTTGTCGCTTTCTCCCATGGATTTATAAAAGGTGTCTGTCCCGTCTGCGTGAACTGACTATAATCCAATTTTGGAGCATTATATATTGTTGGTAATGTTGCCATAATTTTAAATTATTATTTTATACCCAAGTAGTCCCACTAGTGCAAACCTTGAGAAGTCCATTTCCTGCCCCGTCTGTTCCAAAGCAAATGTCTCCTGACGTACCTGTAAGCGTTCCGTTGGGGTCATTCCCATTACAAACCCATATAGTAGGCTGGACGGCAGCCGCACCACTTAATTGTCCTACTTTATAAAAATTAGTTGAAACTGCCTTGTCTACTCTAAAAAAGAAAGCCGTATCTGCGTTGTCTGCACTATCGTTCCATCCATAAACAGCACGTCCTGAATCCGTATCATTTTCAAAATATCCTACTGAAGTTGAAAGTGTCCCTGCCTTTGCGTGTCCCGAATAAAGAGAATCAACTGTACCGCCCTCAAGTTCAATACTCTGCCCCACCCGAGCTTGCGTCATCGTACTCATAAGCTCCAAGTGTATCAAATCCTTTGTCGCACTGTTACCGGTAAACTCAATGTTTAAAGAAGCGTTACTGTCATCACTATCATCCTGAATATTTATTGCATTCCCATAACCGTCAGAATCACCCTTATTTAAAGTTAAAATATTATCGTTAGTATTCTGCAAGAGTTGCCACACTATATCATTATCGTCATCATATGCTTTCATCGCACCCTTATTTATCTGTATTCTCTCACCACCTGACGCTGTTTTAAAAATAGGAGATATGACAACACCAAATTTCTTAGTTGCAAGTTCATCCAAAACTTCCCGCTGTATATCACCCAAAGGCTCAACCGTGGGTGTCCAAGATTCAGGAGTATCCTTAGTATCCTGCCAACTTTCCGGATCTGTAATTTTAGATTTTTGTGTCGCCATATTCAATATCAATAGATGTTATTCTCGGAGTGTTAGTTGAATTTGGAGATAAAAGAAAATCCATCTGCAGGGTATGTGCCGGAATATTCTGATTTATCAAAAGTTCTGTCGTATCTGCAGTAGTATGATTGGCAATCTGCGTCCATGTTCCTGACGTATTTTTTTGTACCCTAACCCTAATTCCACAACTTGCAGGGAGGGGTTCAAATGTTAAATATACTTTTAAAAGTTGTCTTTTAGGACGATTCTGCCAGAGATTTTGTGTTAATAAAAAGCCTTGAGCCTTGGTAGTCGCAGAAAGTTTATCAACCCCGTAAGATGTTCCTGTGGTAGTATCTTTCCATGACACATATAAATCCCCGCTTACCCCTAAAACCGATCCTACGACTATGTTGCTTGTATTGTTTGTTGAGACCCTATAATCAAAATTAAGAGCCGTAGGATAGCCTACATTTGGCGACCCTAAAGAATAAACCCCCTCAAGGCACGGACTGTTAGCATCAAGAGAGGCACCTAAAAGATATACGCCCCTATAATCATCTATTGCACTTGGATACACGTCTACCCTGTCAGATGTCTTGTATGTACCCGGAAAACGTTTTAAAAGCCTTAGACCTTGCTGTGAGACGCTATAAATATTCCCTCTATCGCCTACAGACGCAATAAGAGCTGAACCGTTAGAAAACAGGGCATTTACTTTTCCCTCGCCTACAGGCACGGGAGTATATCCAACATCAGCGTAACCATCCCAATAAAATATCATACCCTCGTTTATTTCATCACCTTTCCATGCTCCAATAACCGTATAATCTGATTGATAAGCCAAATCCCTTACTTTCCATCCTACAGGGAGCGTAAGAGCCTGAAGTGTTACCGCATCGGCTGTATCAACAGTTGTTATATATCTACCCGCTCCTATCGCCAAATCACCTGATGGCATTACTACCATTGGATGCCATGAGGTATCTATCTCATCTGATTGCCACGTGGTACCAGCCGCCTGCCATGCTCCTGCGGTATAATCATAGATTGTAATACCGGCCGACCAATCCCCGCCTATCGCCATTTTATAAAGTTTGGCTGATGTACTCCAGTAAAAATTGCCGTTATATTCTATAAACCCTGTGATTCTTGCCGCTCCACCGTCTGTCCATACATTACTCCAAGCACCTCCAGAGGTTCTTTTGTAAAGTTTACCGGCATCTCCACCAAAATAAGTTGAGCCATCCGTTCCTTGGAATGACCAAATAACAAGATCGGTAACAGTCGAACCGGAATCTTTAGCCAAAGCCCAGCCACTCTTAAGGACACCCGGCTCATCGTGAATATCCAAACCATAAGATTCAGGGGCAAATGTCCCCTTTGCACCTCGATATATTGAATCAGAGAGACCCCCTGACCAGTTGTTTATTCTAATTATGGGCATACACGTATTCTATCTCTTTTAGTCCACAGAGAAGTGGGTTTTGTTCGTTTAGTCCAATTCGTGCAAGCTGTTGATGAACTTGATGAACTAGAGGATGAAGAACTTGAAGACGAGGAACTTGATGATGATGAGCTAGAAGATGAACTTGTGGAACTTGATGATGACGAACTGGAAGATTCTGACGATGAGGAAGAAGACGATGAGGACGATGAGCTAGATGATGAAGATTCTGAAGATGACGAACTTGACGATGAACTACTGCTCGAAGATGATGAACTGGAACTCGATGATGAACTCGATGAACTACTTGAAGACGAGGAAGATGAGCTAGAAGATGAACTTGATTCTTCTGGATAATAACCCATTATATTTAAGTTCGGCCCCAGTGTATTTACGCTAAAACTACTGCCTAGAGTACTAGTAAACCCACTGAACCGATAAACATAATCGTTATTGCTAGAATCTTCACCCATTGCAAGAGTATCACTATCATCCGTTGACCAGCATATGCCTCTATAAGTATCGTCTATTGCTGCCGATGTATTAAAAGACGATTTAACCGTTGATGAAAATCCTGAATATTTAACCGCATCAGTATTGCTTCTATCTAAAATTATAAAATCAGTTCCATCCCAATCACAATCTTGAATGCCTGCTGGGAGGCTAAACGAATCAGCGACTGTCGCAGAAAAACCTGAATATTTCCAAGCTGTGTCATTATTATCATCTACTTGAAGAACATTAGTACCATCCCAAGCAATACCGTGTTTATTTGTTGAAGCAAAGGTTCCCGAAATCGTAGAAGTGAAACCAGAATGTTTATACACTAAATCAGTTCCATAATCCTGCGAAAGTAGATTTGGGTCATCCCACGCAAAACCATAAGCATCACTCCCAGGAATGGCAAAACTGTCAGCTACTGTTTCAGAATAACCGCTTGTTCTGTATATTTTAGATGTAACATCTGTACAAATTATCCCTTTAGCCATACTTAAATTTTATTACGTCCATCATGTTTAATTCGTTATAATGGCACGCCAGATAATCGTAATGCGCCCATACCCTAAATCCCGCCTCTTTGGCTCGCTTACAAAATCTAAAATCCAATCCCTCTTCTGGTATACCGTCCTTGCCCCACTTCCTCATAAAGGGGGCCTCTATTTTTTCTAAAACACGCCTTGCGATAAGTATGTTTGCACTTCCAACCGCATCAACTTCTTGTAACCCTTCCTTTTCGGTATGTTCTTTCCAGCCTTTCTCTTTTTCATCCCAGTCCATAGCGATGTGATACATTGGATATTCTTTGCAGGTATCATTCCATTGCGGAGTAGGGCAGACGATTATATCCTTATCCAAAAGCACAAGGTCAAGCGGATTTTTATAACACGCACTGTCATCTCCCATAATAAACATATAATCACAATCTGTTTTTAAAAATTCCTTTACGGCGATATTATGATTTGCGTCTACGGGCTTGTGCATTGGGTGGGTTATCTTCACGTCAAATCTGGAATCGCACGCCATCCTGTGCATCAAGGTTGCAACCTCAACCCTAACCCATCCCTGATTTAGAACCGCAACGTATATTTTCTTTTTTACAGCCATTTTGTGATATTAAATTCTGGTGTTTTATTTATACCTTCCTCCTCATTCTCGGGGTCAAGAGCGTCTTTTTCTTCCTGTGTCCTATCCTTCTCCTCCTTTGCGAGAATAAGAATTACCTTTTGTTCGTCAGTAATTTTTGTAACCTGCGGTTTCCAGGTTTTTCCAAAGGTATTTGCATCTGTTTCATTCATCTCCTCAATATCATCGTCTGCGACAAGAGCGTTAAAGACGTCCCCCTCTTCAATAACGCCAACCGCATACTCTTCTACAATCTTACCTCCATCAGCGTAGTCGGCTGGATAATTGCTTGCGTCCGCCTCATAGGCAACATAGGTTACGTGCTGGCTGTGGTTGTTATCCTGACATACCTTAGGATAGGTAAACTGTGTTGCACCGTCCTTTTTTTCTTTCTTGATTTTTACTTTAATAATTTTTTTTGCCATAAATCTATTTTAAAATTATCTATTGCGTATTTGCGAGCATTTGCCCCAATACGCTTTATCTCGTCTTTTGTTAAGTTATTTATAATGTCTACTGCCTCATCTTCACTCTTTACCAAAAATCCTGTCTTGCCGTGCTTTATATAATCCTGCGGGCCGTCTCTGTCTTCCACTATCACCAAGCATCCACTAGCCATTGCCTCCATATTTGACCGCCCTCCTTGTTCCTTTGTCTTAGGATGAATTATTGCAAGATATATGTCTATATCGGCTAAAAACTCCTCTACGGGCTTCTCATTCCACCCATAACACTTAAAATGAGGGAATTCCCGAGCTATCTTAGGATGAGCAAGCATAAAGTGAAATTCTCGCTCCTTAGTATCTAACTTCCTGTATAAACTGCAAGGGTCTTCGGGATACTTCAGGCTTATCCTTGAATGCCTCCCAATTCTTAACTTGTCGCTTTTAGATTTTCCCCCTGTAAACTTTTCAATATCTATCGGAGCAAACATCTGTTCGGTCGGTATCATCTCCTTTGCCGTACCCTTTACTTTCCCCTCCCAATCCCTTTTCTTCTCGTTGTTTAAAAAAATTATCTTACTTACTGGATATTTTAAAACCCAGTCTTGTCTGTGAGTATCCCCGATAACAAAGTTTAAAACTACCTTGATGTCTTTTGCGGTTGCAAGCACCCTCTCAAATTTATCCCGTTTCTCTTTGTTTAACCGATAGATGTCATCATTCATGTACCATACCTGATAATCCGCTCCCTGCTCCCAATCGCCGTTTAAGTCTGTAAGCTCATATCCGAGTTTGGCAAGTCTTCTCGGTGATTGGTTGCCTCCGCCATCAATCCTTTGGCTTGCATAAATCCGCCCTGTACTTGTGATAGACATATAAGTCCTGCATTATGTATGTTTTATAACCCACTTCTTTTAATTTCCCGTAATAGTTTGTATCCGTTCCTATTGTCCCGCAAGGTCTAAATCCTCCCGCTATCTTCCAAGCTGTCTTGGAGGTTACCATTACAACTCCTGATATTGGACGAGTTGCTTCTATAAGAGGTTTTCCTTTAACTTGTCTTGCAATATGTGCGTGATAGGTAAGGTCGTGGTTATGCATATCTGTCTTAACTTTCTGCTGGGGATTGCCGATTCTATTTGTTACTGCCACAAAAAGTCCTGCGTCCGGATTATCGTGGATATGCCCCAAAATGATATTGTACCAATCAGGGTCTATCAAAAATATATCGTGGTCGTGTATCATCACCCATTCCGAGGGCGATGATTCCATTATGGTATTTAACCATTCGCCGTAACAGCCTGTCGTGAAGCCAGTTGTTGTGAGAAGTTGCATAGTTTTTGTCCTATCCCATAAGCCTCGTCTCTGTCCTCATGGGTTTCTACATTCTCAAATTGTTTTAAAAGCACTCCCATTCCCTCTGCCGTAAATCTCCAATAATCGGCAGGATGCTCGTGTTTCCTAAAATATATCCCGCTCGCCGCTAGGATACACCAGCCCTCGGGTTTTAATACTCTGTAAATTTCACCCATCGTAATAAAGGGACAATCATCATGCTCAAGCATTTCCGCACAAGTAACAACCTCGAATGATTCGTCCTCAAAGGGTATCTTATGGGCGTTTGCCACCACGTCAACATTCTTCCCCGCTCTCATATCAAGTCCCGTGTAATCGGTAAACAAAGGCTTTAACGAACCATTTATGTGAAGTGAGCCGACATCTAAAACCTTTTTATCCCCAAGCTCCTTTTCTTTTACATGTTTTTCAAAATATTTATATACTTTCCCCTGCATAAAATCTTTCTAAAAATTCACTTATTCGTTTTTGATAACCCCTTACAATCTTGCGTGCATGGACGATACTCACCCTATCACGCCTTGCAATAGATTGTGCCGTCTCCTCAAACCCCCTGTAACAGACAATGAATATCGGGTCGTCCACATAAGGGAGGTATAACTCAACTGTTGCCGCCATTCTGGGGTCTTTCCATCCCCAAAATTCATTCTTACAGTTTTTTACTAAATCCTTTATCTCATCCTTATGGGGAAACTCCAGTATCTTCTCTCTTGGAGGCAATCTGTTCCAAGCTCCCCCTGCCCAAGTAAGAATTCTTTTGTTCATATCAACGAAGGCTTTGTTTTCAAAATGCCCTGTCGGGTTTGAAAAATCCCGCCCTACCAAGTATCGTCCCATATCAACCCCCACCGCAGAAAGTCCACCCGCAACAACCGAAGTAAACGACCTTGGCATTCCAAGTACAATAATCGTCTTAGTACATTTTGATTTGGTCATAAACCGGAAATTCTCCCTTTGACGCCATCTCGTCAATTTCTTGAATTAAAGCGTTACGCTGTTTATTAGCTACCGCAATCTTCCTTGCCGCATCCGCCACTTCTTTGTCGCTGGCTTTGGGGTCATGTTTAATATCCTCCAAGTGCCAGAGCTTAAGATTCATTATTGAGAGCTTGTCGCAGAGGCTTCCGAGTGTTTCCATATTAAATCGGTTACTATTTTAGGTTTAATGAGTTCCATACATTTTTGTGTTCCGTCCTCCTCTGTGTTATCGCACTTGTCTTTCCAGCAACCACCACCCGAACAGCACGGAAAACTTCCTATTGTGTGCAGATAATGGAACCCGTCATATTCGTAATTCTCCCACGAGACGTGTTCTCCGCCTCCTGCAAGTGTGATACAAGGCTTCTCAAACGCCGCCGCTCCGTGCATTGTAAAGCTAATCGGTGTTATTACCCCCGAACTGTGATAGATAAGTCGCAGAGTCTCCCGTACATCATCCTTGTCAATTCTATTTATCACGTTCTTTTCCTCAAAGGGTCTGTGTAAATCTTTTGAAATTCCCGTCTGTACAAACGTTACGTCAGGACACGCTTTAAATATCTCTTCCCAGTATTTGCGGGGATATATCTTGCGGGTATTCTTTGCCTCGCCTCCTGTATTTACTACCCAATACTTTTTAGGCAACCCCTTAATTGGTTTCTTCTCTTTATCCGACAAGTGGATATCTGGTTTATTTTCGGTAACCTTAAGTTCAAATCCGTACTTTGCGTTTATATATCCGACCATCCCCTCCGTGAATGTTGCGTTATTCTCACTTAATTTGTGGATTGAATACGGGTTATCCAAATTCCCCTCCTCGTCATCTTGGCGACAGACAACATTTAAGGTCTTATCTTCCGCTCCGTCCTGTACTCTGGGTTCCAACGCCTCTATATATGGATTGTTGTCATACACGCAAGGATGGCTCATTGCAGTTTCAATTTTAATGTGCGGGTATTGCTCGTGAAACAATTTGGCGACTGTCGTTGTCTTCATACAATCCCCTATTTGCTGATTGCAAACAAGTTTAATTTTCATACTATTTTGATATGTTTACCCCCTGTCTTGGTGAATGGGGATTTTCATAATTCTTATAATAAGCTGGTGTTGGTTGCATATACTTCATCTGATGTTCCTGACGCACCGAATAGAAGTCTTTAAGTTCCATTTTCATCTGTTCAATATTTGCCTTTAGGCGATCCGCAAGCGGGAAACGTTCATTTTTAATTGCCCAGTCATACGATGCCCCATAAGCAAGCACCCGATGAAACGGCTCTGCAAACACCGGTTCGTCAGTATCATTCGACATATCCGAAGCCAGATACTTATAAAATATATAGAGACCATCTGTTACGTTTGAGGTTGACGGTGGGTATAGGACAATATATGTCGTCCCTGCCGTATCTCTCACGTCATAATAAGGGCGAGCATTATCAAAATCATCTGTAACCGATGTTGAATCAAGAGGTTCCCCTGTATTATGCGGGTCAAACGGACGAGCTACCCGCCAAGTCCCGTCAAGTTTTACACGAACCCGTTTAATCTCAAGCAAGTCTGCCGGAAAAGCATACTCCTTTTGATTGGCAACGAGATTCGTATAGGCTTCTTCTTCTGAAAAATCAAAGTATTCGTGTGATGACAAGATAAACGAAACAACATTACGATACCAACTATTTATATTCGTATTCCTGTCAGCCGAACTATATTCATTTGTACTGGTTGATGTGAGAAATGCCACATCATCCCTTAATGCTTCTAAATCCATATTTTTACAAATAAAACCCAGCCATTTAAGCTGGGTTGATTTTTACTTAATGTTTTAATCAACTGATAAATTTTTTAAAAACACTCATCCATACATCCGCATTCATATCAACGTTGAATTCTTCCTTTACCCGCAAATACCCTTTATTGGCAAGAGCATTCCGTACATACTTATCTTTCACAAGAAGCTCCAATCTATCAAACCATTCATTCTCTTCCATCGCAAGATAACCGTCAACTCCCTCTCTTATGAACTTGTAAGGCTCTACAGGAGATGCTATCACAGGATACCCGGCCGCCCAATACTCCAATACCCTTAAATTACTCTTTGCCCTGTTAAAATTATTATCCGCCAGAGGTGCAAGTGCAATATCAAATCCCATACTCTTTAGCTTTTTCGGCCACTCTTTAAGGTCAACGAATCCCACCGTTTTAATTCTATCTTTCATCTTACGCCATTTAAAAAGGTCTCCATAAAGTCCCGTATAATGAAATGTTACATTCGGGTACTTTTTCATTATCTCATATAAAGGTTTCTCAATCTGCTTTAAATTCTCCCAATGAGCTGCACTTCCTGCCCAGCCAATTCTTATCTCATCCTTTTTCTTTTTAAACGCTGGCTTTACATCCGCATATTTATCACGCCATCTTAAATCCAAACTATTCGGACAAACAGAAATATTCTTGTTGTCATTCTTATAAAATTTCTTAAGATACTCGGTTGATACCGTGATACCGTCAACAAGTGTCGCCAAATGTTTATTTAACGGAATGTATGACGATCCCGGGTAAAATGACATATATCCCGGATTATGAGGTCTTGTATGAGCCACCATATCGTCAATATCCACAAGAATCGGTTTCTTTATTTTTTCTCTTTTAAAATACTCTTTAAATCCGCCAATCACGGAAATAAACGGTGTTGATTCATCACGGCATATATAAATAAGGTCTGCCCAGTGCATCGCTTCCTCAAACTTCTTATCAAGTTTAATATCGTGCATCTGGTCTTCACCAATTTCAGCAATATAAGGATTAGGGATTTCTTTCTTACCCCAGTTAAAATCTATCACCCGAAGTTCAATCTTACCTTGTTCTTCTAAGCGTTTAAGCGGTAACCACTGGCGATAATATCCCACACCGCAATTTGCAACCTGTGTTAAAAACAGAAATATCTTTGGTTTCTTCATAAACTTTCTAAATATTGACGAATCTTATCTTTTGCAAATCCATCCCCATATACTAAATCCCTTGGTAATCCCCTTGAGTGTGGTTTTGCGATAGCCGCCCTAATCACGTCCTTATCAGTTCCAACAAGCATATTCCATCCACTCTCTACTGTTTGCGTCCATTCAGTCTCATTGCGAAGTGTTATGCAGGGTACTCTCATAAAGTGTGCCTCAACTTGAATACCTCCCGAATCCGTCAAAATCTTTTTAACTGACCCCATAAGAGTTACCATCTTCTCGTATTTTACAGGTTCAATTACCTCAATATTCTTAGGTATCTTTATTTTAAATTCTTTTAATCGCTTTTTAGTTCTTGGATGTATTGGCCAGACTATTTTATCCTTACCGTCTAATGCTTCCATTACTTCTTTTAATGCGTCCTTATCATCCACAGTTTCCGCACGATGAAGCGTAAGAAGCAGGTGATTCTTGTACTTCTTAATTGGCTTTACAGGGAACTGGTCAAACAATGTGTCCAACTGCGTTGCTCCGGAGATAATAATCGTTCCTTTTACTTTTTCATCTTGAAGCCTCTGTGCCTCCACAATTGAGGGACAAAACAATATATCGGAAATCTGATCTATCATTATGCGATTCTGCTCTTCAAGCATATCCATATTACCGCTTCTCATACCGGCCTCTATATGCACAAGTTTCTTTCTTTGCTGTTTGGCGGCAATCGCCCCCATAAGAGCGGTATTCGTATCCCCGTAAACTATCACCATATCAGGTTTTTCAATAACAATCTCACCAATCAATTCTCCTAAGATATACCCTATGTCCTGAACCCCAATATCTTTTTTTGGCTTGGGTAGCTTCAGACCCAAGTCTTTCATATTCTTATCCCAGTGTTGCCCTGTCCATATAATAGCCTGCTTCAACTTTGCGTCAATCTTTGTCAGGTTTGGTCTTGTACCAATTATTGTTAGAAACTTCATAAATCAGCCACCATTAAATTTCTTTGCTTTAGATCTATCCTCTTTGTAATTTTGAAATACTTATCATAATCGTGAATCATAATTGCCTTTGGGTGCAATATAACATTCCCTTTCTCAATTTCCGTTATCATTTCCGGTGGTAATTGCCTGTGTCCTTGAGGAGGTGGCGGTTCCTTTGTTGGTTCTACCATTAAAAGTTTATCACTAACTTTCCCGAGTCCTCTTGCAACAGACGGCATATCATCTTGAGGTACGTGCAAGAAACACGTGTAAGCAAACACAAGGTCAAATTTTCTGCTAAAATTAGCCAAATTCCTTGCATCTGCTACTTCAAAATCCGCATCTGGCACATTCGCACTCGCAAGATTCACCATCCTTTTAGATATATCAACGCCCAAGTATTCAATATCAGGAAAATGCTTTTTAATTACTTTCGCCCAATTACCATTACCACATCCAAGATCAAGGATAGATTTTGGTTTTAACTTCTTTATCTGTTTTACAACCGCTTTCTCATCAATAAGCTGACTATTATATTTCTGTTCAATATCGTCCCAACATATCGCACGCTCTTCCCAATAATCTTTAGGGTCATATGCGAGTAAGTTGTCAAAAAACTTCTTGTACTTTTTATGTGAGAGCTTACTGCGCCAATACTTAGCGTTTGCCTCATCTGGTTCTTTAAATTTCTTTACTTTGTTTATTTCTTCAATAGTCGCATCAATATCTAACTTTGCATTAAAAGCCCCTTTAATATGGGGGATATTTGTTATCACCCGTCTTCCGGCACACAGAAATTCCTCTACTGAAATTGACAGTCCATCGTGTGGCAACATCCTCATAAGGCACGAACTTTCCGAAATAAGCGTCTCCATCTGCTTTTCATTAAGCCTGCCGAGATACTCTACATTCCCCTTACGGCCAAGCTGTTCAGGATTGCCAAAAAACTTAAATTCCACACTGCGACACTTCTTCGTAATCCTGTCCACAAACTCCGGTAGATAACCCTCTTGATTTACAAGTGGCATATACACCGCTACAGTAAACTTCTTCGGAAACGGAGTTACCGGATAAAACTTGCCAGGTGGGAGTGGTAAAATCTTTGAATTTATTCCCAGTGCCTTTAGCTCATTCTGTGTTTGTTTAAATTCTGTAAGATTAACATCAACATTATTTTTTACCCAATCAACAATAATCTGTTTATGATGCGCACTTAGAGATTGTAACTGTAAAATATCCGACCCTATCCAATGCACCACCCTAAGCCCCTTATGTCCAATAAATACACTCGTACAATGCTCTATGATACTCGGATAAAGCCCTAAGAGGTATATCAAGTCATGCTTATGCGGTTTATGCGCCGGATTCTCCTTGTAATCTCCCTCTAAGAGTTTTGCTACTCTCTTGCCATGAAAACCTGCACCGGGAGAGGTAACGCATATCTCTCGCTCTGGGATGCCATATTTCTTTTTTATCGTTTTAGTTCTTTCAATCCAATTATTATGACTATCATCCGACAAACCCCCTTTATGAGGCAGTGTTGTTTCAAAAAATATTTCAGGTATATATAAGCCCTTAGCCTTATGGTTTATCACAGCATTCAGCCAAAAGTCCCAGTCTTGAAGAGACTTAATCGCAACATCCCATCCACCCATCTTGTCAAATAACTTCTTTTTAAGAGGAAAGGAACCATCAATATAATTAGTAACAGTCAGGGCGTATTCATCAAAAGGTTCACCCATATAATCCATTGCTGACGCTCCACCAAGTTCGTGTACAAACCTATACCCTCCATAGAGGAAATCAGCATCTGAATCCATTAGATGATTCATCCAAGTTCTCACTACGCCGGGATAAAGAATCGCATCTGCCGGTAAAAATGAAACATAATCTCCCGTAGCTTCTTTTGCTCCCAAATTCCTTGCAAAGCATGCTCCCTTATGTCGTCCTTTTATTACTTTTAAATTTTTATATTGCTTCTCTTTCTTTTTTAAAACTTCAAGTGATTTATCCTTTGAGCCATCATCAACAACAATCTGCTCAATGTTCGGATAATCCTGATCCATTATACTATCAATCATTTGTCCGATTGTATCCCCATCGTTAAAATTTGGTGTGATAAAGGATATTTTCGGTAAATCTTTTTTACTTTTCATAAAGTCATTCTAGGTTGTTTTAATATTCTTGCTGGGTTACCCGCACACGTAACACGTGGTGGGATTGTCTTATGAACCACAGTACCGGGTAAAACAGTCGCTCCCTCACCTACCTCTATACCGCAGACAATCGTACTATTTGCCCCGATTGACGCCCCCTTTTTTATAACAGTCGGTAGATACTCTTCTGCCTTTCGTTCTACCTTTGGCTTTCTAACGTTTGTAAATACAACGTTCGGGCCGATATAAACGTTATCCTCAATTACTACTCCGTCAAATATTTGAGAGCCATTTTGAATCCGCACATCAGCTCCCACAGTTGCATTCATTCCGATGTAAACACATTCTCCAATCATTGTGTTTTCACCTATGAACGCCCCCTCGCATATATGCGACCATCTCCAAATAGTAACACTCTCCAATACTTTTGCGCCTTTGTCTACTTCAGCTTTTTCGTGAATCATATAGTTTTTCTATTAAGTTCATTGCTGTTTCAAAATCCTTTAACTTATACCCTTTCCCTTTAATAATATCCTCATAGACCTTTGTATGTAGAGATTCAAACCCAAGCTGTGTCAGATTTATATTCTCTTCCCCAATCTTAAATACTCGTTTTTGTTTATCAATCGGAGCGTCTATTGCCACTGTAAACTTCACTGATGCCTTGTCAAATTCTACCTCACCATCGATCCGCTTTTTACTGCCATCTTTTATCTTGCAATCTTTCGGCTCACCAAACCACCAGCACAAAAGGTCAAAATAATGGCACCCGATATTGTAAAGAAGTCCCCCGCTCTTTGCAGGGTCAGCTTTCCAGCTATCCATATACCAATCATCTCTGTGTACTTCAATCCTCATTTCAACGTCTTTTTTATCTGCAAGTATCAATCTGTCTTTTAAGTGTTGCAGAGGTTCTGAATAACGGCACTGGAGAACAATATTTATCTTATCAATAAATTTAAGCAAATCATATTCACCGGGAGTAATCACCGGAGGCTTTTCACAAATAACCTCTCTTCCTACAACGTTTGTTGCGTAATCCGCCATACCCGCATGCAAATCATTTGGCGTACATATAACCACATAATCACATTCAACCTCATCAAGCATCTTCATCCAATTCTCATAAAATTTAGCCCCGTTTATCTTGTATGCCTTACTCTTATCAATATCACATCCGGCGACAAGAGAACCGCCTACCGCCTCAATGGCTGAAATATGCCTGTCGGCAATAAAGCCTAGTCCTATTAATAGAAACTTTTTACTCATACATTATTTCAGATATTTAACAGTCATTCCCATTGATACAAAAAATCCAACAAAACTTAACATATACCCTATAAATACAAAATCTTTTCCAAGCTCATCAAATCCAGTGAGGAACAACAATACAGCTATTGAAAAAAGAATCACTACAATTAAAAGGATACCAACCATGATAATATACCTACTAATTTTCATAATCATTTATTAACTTACAAATCTTTAATACTTCTCGTCTTTTAAGTGCCGGATATAAAGGGAGACTTACCTCTTTGGGAGCTAGCTTTTCCGTCATAAGCAATTTAAATTTATTATGCTTTGCGAATCCTTTCATCTTATGAAGCGGTTGAAAATGCTGTGAACACTGTACCCCGTTATCTCTCATATATCGTATGAAATCCTCGGCATCCTTTACAAAGATAGGATATAGGTGATTTCCATGCCACTTACCACGATTAAGATTCATGTTATAAAGCTCCACTATCTCATCCCGCTTTCTATTCATCCAATCCAATTTTTTAAGTTGCTCCAATCCTATCGCCGATAACACATCTGGGAGGTTTGCTTTCATCCCTGTAAAATGCACCTCGTATCCGTGTCCTACAAGTTTATCTCTGCCGTGAGAACGAGCCTTAAGGAGCCACTCATAATCTTCTCTTGAATTCGTTGCAATCATACCACCCTCGCCTGTTGTCATATTCTTAGTCGGGTAAAAGGAGAAGCATACCAAATTATTGTTTCCGGCACATTGACCCCGTTCAATCCTGTGTGCGGAATCCTCAATCACAATCTTATTTAAATAATCCGTCCTTGCTTTTCTTCCCCCTAAGTGAACCGGAATAACAGCCTTTGCGTGCTTTAGTCCAAGTTTTACATGAGGACATCTAGGATCAAGTGTGTAATTCACAGGTTCAATATCACCAAAGAGAATGTCCGCTCCCACATTAAGCGGTGCTTGAGCCGTAGCGGCAAACGTAAATGACGGGACAATAACCAAATCTCCTTTACCAATTCCCTTACACTTAAGAGCAAGCTCTAAAGCTACCGTACAACTTGAAACTGCCACCGCATACTCACTATCTACATACTCGGCAAATTCCTTTTCAAATTGTCTCGTAACTTTACCTGTAGTAAGCCAGCCTGATTTAAGTACCTTGTCTACCGCCTTTCTCTCTTTCTTGCCTATTTGTGCCTTACAAAATGGAATCATATAAAGTAGCTTAAAATGAATACAACAAGTGCAACTAAAAACAACCCGATAGCAAATATAAACCAATCATCAATCTTTATCATGTCCCAATGAAGCCAAATAACAAAAGCAACTCCTATAACCGTAAGTGCAACCATTGTAATTATCAAAGTACTAACAGTGTTTACGATACCATCCCACATATTTTTTTATATCTTTCTCGCAGTCTGTTTGAGGCTCAAACCCGTAATCACGGGCTTTGGTAATATCGGCACAAAGCCTCATCACCTCGCCCGGTCTCTTTGCCACATGAACAATCTTCGACTTAGACTTAGTTATTTTTTTAATTATATCAGCTAACTCATTTATTGTTATTGTCTCACCCGTTCCTACATTCACACTTTCCCCTATAAGCTCTTGGGTATTCATACATAGCTCATAACCTAGGAGAGCATCCTCAATGTACATATAATCCCTTGACTGCTTGCCTGTGCCAAAAACTACAATATCCTCTCCAGCTAGGGCTTTGCGTGTAAATATGGCGATAACACCCCCATAGGAGGTGTCGTTTTGATATTCTCCAAATGTATTGAAGTTTCTTAAAATCGTTACTTTCGTTCCGTATGTGTCAAAATACGCTTTACATAATCTATCGCCAGCCGTTTTAGAAGCGGCGTACGGACTTTGTCCGTCAAGCGGATGAAGTTCATCCATTGTTTCAGATTGGCTTGATCCATAAACCTCTGATGATGAAGCGAATATAAGACGTTTATCGTACTTTCTTACTGCCTCTAAAATATTGAGTGTTCCTGAAACATTTATGTCTACTGTTTCCTGTGGATTTGTAATTGACTTGTCAACGTGGATTTGAGCCGCAGTAAGTATTGTTATGTCTGCCCATTTAACAAAGGGTTCTATATCTGCGTAATAGCGTATATCTCCATACTTCGCCCGTGAGTTTTTTGGGTGCTTAGAAGCATGCTGAAAATTATCAATCCCCTCTACCTCATGTCCTTTACTTTCCAGAAAATCCCATAGATGAGAACCGATAAACCCAGCCGCACCAGGAATAAATATTTTCATCTATTTCTTCTTAGGTGCAGTAGCTTCCTTTACGCAATGGTCAGAGCAATATCGCTCTTCTCCTGCGACAACATAGGCCTCAAGTGCTTTACCGCATCCGGCACACTTACCAAGTCCTGTTGCCTTTGGTTTCTTTTCTTCTACCATAATTCTATTTATTTATTAGTATGCTCATACCACTCCAGGTCATAAGACGTAAAACCTGCAGCAGTTGCAATTATACGAAGAGTATAATCTTCATTTTGTTTTAATATAATCTCTCTTGTACGTTCCGCCGCTCCTGTACTTTGCCGTTTAGCCGCAACAATCCCGTGTTCAATCTCGGTTGCTCCCGCTACTGCTGTATCAGCATTGGCGTTTGCAACAGACGTATTATCAATAGTCGCCACCGTAAGTCCTGAAGTATTGGTACTATTGCGATTATTGTTCTTCGGAGTAACAGAGGTTCCTGCGGTGTTTATCGTTACATTTTCATATAGATACCATTCTGTCTCATTCTCACAGTGCAAACTAAATACAAAGTGCGCCCATTTCGTAGTATTTGGTGTAGTAATTTGAATATCCCGAACATTGTTTATTGCAAGGTCAACAGCGTCTACTACCTCATAATGACTACCTGCGTGTATCTCGTGATGCTCATATTCAATAACTCCAGTAGCCCTACTGGCTTTATCAATTCCTGCCGCTATCATTTGTTGTACGGATGGATAAGGTGGTGGTAATGCCATATATTAAGCTTAGCACTGCCTCCCACAAGTGAGAGACAGTATAAACTTAATATGAAGGTGGATCTTCATGACGCAAGCCGGAACCTGCTGATTCCGCATATGCGGCGGTTGTATCCCGTGAACCAGTCCATAGGGTAAGACCTGCGGATGGATTGAGTACCTTTGACGTAAAAGTAATCTTCCAACCATAGGTTGAGAACTGATTAAGCGGGTCAGACTTTGTTGCACCACGTGCAATATAAGTCTTTAGTCCACCGCCCCATTCGGTTACACCATAAAAACCTTTACCAAATATAGGCATACCGTAGGCAATCGTTGATGCTGTGCCACCAGAATTTGAGCCACGCTTTGCAGGCCCAGTTGGTGCATCAATCAAACGACAGCCATAGATTTTACCATTCTCACCATTGTAGAGCTTATCTACGCCCTTTTCAACATACTGATGAAATTCGATAAACTGACTATCTCCGGCAATATCATCCATCTGTTCTGTACAGGGTACACCAATGTAATCCTGCCCTGTATAAGGTTTTACATTAAGAGATTTAAGTTTAAAGACCGCACTCCTAACGTCTGATACAGCAATAACGTTTGTTGATGAAACAGTCATAATTCCAGCACTAACTGTTGAAGTCATACCCCAATAATCAGTAACCTCTGTTGAGGTCTTAAAGAGGTGATGAGCTTTCAAAGTTGATGTTGAAACATTGTGAATAATTGCGTTTGCAATTACACGGTCTATTGTAATAGCCGCCTGTTCACCAAGTCGTTCAATCGCCATTTTATCGACATCAGTGATAGCAGTCATTGATACCACATCTGTTACAGGAGCAATATCACCATACTGCTCGAGAATACCCGAAACCTTATAGGTTGATAGGTTGCGTCCTGCTGATGTTGTAAATGCCTGACCCTCGGTCAAGATTCGACCAAGGTCTAACTTATATGGCAAGTTCCATATAACACTTGTTCCTTCGCCCATTGGAACCGGCTTTTTCTCACCAAATTGGTAAAAGCGCAGTGTTGGGTCAAGAACCGTTAAGAGAACCCTATCATAATAAGGCTTAATTAAATTTGCAACATCCGATGTGGTAGTCGTTGCGCGAAAATCACTCATAACACTACCCAAATGATAACCATCTGCGTAGTTAGATTTCGTCCGAGTAAGACCTTATCTACCTGTTATCTTTTACTTAGTTTTTCATTTAACTCTTTTTCAATGTCCGCAAGTGGTACCTCTGTATCCATAATCTTTTCCTCAAAAGGTCTTTCTTCCTTTGGAGTTTCCGCCATAGGCTTTTCAGTCTGTGCGGCAGGTTTAGACGCATCCACTTGTTTTGCTTCACTTTCAGTCTTAGCTTCTGCTAACTTATCTTCATGTGAAGCAAGTTTAAAGGCATCCTCCCAACTTAGATTAGGATTATCCTTTTTAAGTCCCTTGATTGAATCAATATACTGAAGTGAATCAGGGTTATTCTCCAAAAACTTTTCAACTTCCTGACGAACCATATATGGCTTCATCCCTCGGTCAACAGCCTTTTGGATAATCTGCTCGGCTTGTTCAAGCTCATTTGAAGAATTGACTTCAGGAGCCGCTTTAGGTTCTTCAGTCTTATCTTCATCTATAAGCTCTTTTAAGGCTTCTTCTTTGCCCTTAGCCTTAGCATTTTCCACCATCTTTTTTACACGGTCATGGGGAATACCGTCTTTTTTATCGGAGTCTTCATCTCCGGTCTCGGTTGACGATTCCTCGACTTCTTCTTTTTCGTCTTTTTCCTTATCGGTCATACATTTAAGGTTTTGTCCTCCCTAAGTTTCGTCTTAGAGGAACGAGAATTAATTACTATTGTTTATCGCTACTCTTTGGCACCGTTTCTTTTCCCATATCACCCTCGCTAACTTCCATTATCGGATCAAGTTCATGCGGTGGTACCTGCTTCATTGAATTTTGTGGGGAGATTTCCTCACCCATCTTCTTCATATATTTTTTAGGCATATTTTTATATACTGTTTATTATTCTTAATAACCACTCCCCCTCGTGGTTTTTTATTCATATAACTTTCCCATTCTTTCTTGCATCGGTTACAGCTTATATCTCCATGTTTTATAACTTTATTCAAAAATTCATCTATCACAACCTCTTGTTTGCATACCTTACATTTTTTTCTTTTTACGCTTTTTTTTAGGAAATCCATTGTTGGCATGATACATTTTGACCTGTTTTGCGGTAAAAGTCTTCCCCGATGGAGACTTATATTTATTTTTACTCACTTTACGAAATGGCATATTATTTTTTCTTTTTAAACGAATCAATCTTGTTAAATATCCAAGTAAGTCCATCTAAAAATCCTACATTCTTATCGTGAGCATCCTTGCCATCCCTATAAAGTCCGAGATAAGCAAACTGGGTGCGTTCACTCGCCCACTTCTTAACTATTTCCCAGCCCTTTGTTTGCTCTAAATCATTCAAAGCCGCAAGAATATCATTGCGCTCTTGCTGTGCTTCTTTACTATCTTTGGAGTTGGGCGATACCCTTCTCTTCGGGTTGTCCTTGGGTAAGTTCTGCATTTTGTTGTGGCATTAAGCCAGGCTGTCCCATCCCAGGTAATCCCATAGGAGGTGCTGGCATTTGAGTTACAAAAGCCTCCTCTTTGTTTGGTAAGTCGAATGTATCAATCAGATTATCGATAAAGTATTTTACATTAAGATTGGTTGGCATTGGCGGTCGTCCCGGTTCATAGTCCATCATCGGCATTTGAGACATCGGAGCTAGGAGTTGAAAGAGTTGTAGCCACATCTGACGCTTTGCCGTCTTATTCTGCGGTTCGGTGCTTCCACCCTCAATATGCAAATCATATTCTTTCCTGATACTTTCAATAGGAATCTTTTCAAACTGCACTCCGGTACGTCCGACAATCCTCACTACCTGTTCTCTTGAAATATACTTGCCATTCATCTTGAGCATCTTCCTGCCGAGTTCCCTTAGGGCATCCTCAAGGTTATCCAACTTATATTGCATCTTAGTTCCTGCCTGCTCCAAGGACGCCAAGAATCCTCTTGCGGTTGTATTCATCTCACCTGTGGCACCAATAGGACGCTGGAGCTGTCCCATCATACCAGAGAATACTCCGGAGGTTCTATCCATATCCTGTTTAATAATCGCCTCCTCCTGTACGCTATTTCCCGTTGTATCCTGCACAGGGAGTGGTTTTACAGAATTTATATCATCGCACTCAATGATTCCTCCGGGTCTTGATACAAAATCATCCCAATTAACCCCTTTCGTCTTATCAACAAGCCACATCGGATTTATGATAAGTTTCCTGTTATCAAGCCTTTGATTCCTTAAGGTATCGAGTTCATCCTGAAGTGAGAGCAGAGGTTCAACCTCGCCGATCGCCCAGAAATCATTAGGCATAATATCATCTTGAAACGCAACAAACGGTATGCCACAAGGATAAATCTCTTCAAGTTTCACTGCCCTTATGATTTTTACATTATTCGCCGTTACAATAAACCAGTCTTCCTCTTCCCCGCTCTCTTTAGTCGGCATCTTCCCGTAATACTCGTAGAGTACCACAGTCTTCTCACTATCCTTCTGTGGTTCACTTCTTCCAAGGCTTCCGGTCTGTTGTGTTTTAAACGCATCATTATCCGTTGAAAGAGCGGCATCTATATCTCGTGTATCGTAATTCGGATTCTCTTTGATTTCAGCTAGATTCCGTTCCTGTTTATAAATTGCCCAGCTACCGTCAATCGTTGAAGTACGAGGGTCTTTAAAGAAATCATAGATTGATATTGGCTCAACCCATAAGCCATCCTTGCCTTTCTCATCATAGTCCCAACCAACCTTGACAAGTCCGACCCCGTAAATCAATCCTCCCTTTACCCATTCCTTTACTTTCTTTGTCATTCGCATTGCATCCCACTGGTATGTAACGAGCTTCTCCATTGCCTGTGAATGCGGTATATCGTCCTCTTCACGTGGGAGAACGTTTATTGTCGGTTTTGATGACACAAGCCTTGGTAAGACCGTATCAACAACCTGCTTGATATACGGAACCTTTATGTTTGCTCTCCAAATATCAGAATCCTTTGTGCCGTAGCTTAACCTGTAATACTCGTAATACTCCGCAAGACGCTTAAAAATAGGGTTTTGAAAGTCTTCCGCTATCTTTAAACGCTCCTTTACTTTCTCAAGTACGAATACCTCTTGATTGTCTGTTAGATGTATTTTTTTTCTTTTTGCCATACCTAATATCCTGTACGTTTATTTAAAGGCCGATAACTATAATGCCTCGGCTTTTCAGCTACGTAAGAAAATGAAGTGATGGCATACCGTATAGCATCCATTAGGTGATCATTAAACGGCAATGGCTTTTCCTTCTGGTTCTTATCTTGCTGGGGAGTTTCATAGTGGTAAGTTGAAAACTCCTCAATCGTGTGTTTACAATTTTTAAAAACCTTTAATCTGTTTTGATGAATTAAATTTTGTACTTCGGAAACTCCTGCTAATATGTCCTTTTTAATCTCCCGTGTATAAAGTCCCTTACGGCGCATCTCCTCTATCCTGTCGGGTTCTGCACTGTCGGGATAAAACTTTGTAATATTATATCTCTTTTGCAAATGAATACACTTCTCAATAAGTTCGTCCGTTGTCATCTGCTCCTCGTATACCTCGTCAACGATATAAAACAATCCTTCCTTATCAAATTTGATAACCGATACTGCCGATGGGTTTGTCCACCCAAAGTCTACTCCGGCTATCGTGTCCTTTGAATGTAACTCAATGGGTTCAATAATCTGCTCCGGCCTAAGTTGGTAAACAAGGCCTTCCATCTGTTCAAACGTTCCCTCGTACCGTCTCCTGAATGTTGCCGGTGATAAAGTCTTCCTTGCCCTTTCGTATTCCTCTTCTGAAAAGTATGGGTTCTCGATTGATTTCCACTGAAACACGGCAAAGTCTTCATCTCCCTTAAGGAACCTGTCATAGAAATCGTGGAATAACCAGTTCATTGAATCAGGAGTAGTTGTAATAAATACCTGCCCCTGTTTGATTGCGAGACGTGCCTGAATATTTACCCACACGTCTAACTTGTATTTACCTGCCTCATCAAGCCACGCCCACGCCGCAGTAAAACCTTCAATCGCCTGTGGATTCTCCGCACTCCTGATATATATTCTTGTCTTATCGGGTAGTTCAATTAATCCTCGCTGTTGCTTATAGAATTTCTTAAGCCCTGGATTTACTTCAAAGAGTTTTGGGAGTGTGGACTGATCTAGCATCTTGTAATCATTTGCAATAATAACTCCATCGCCCTTTTCCTGTGCTAACTGTTTTTGTACCCAACACGCTCCTCCCATTGTCTTGCCTGATTGAACTCCCGCAATACACGCTACGAATTTCTTAACACAATCAAATGCTTCCTTTTGCTTGCCGAAAAGCTCAATATTAATTTTTTCTTTTCCTTCCACACACTACTTGATATTAATTTCAAACCCGGCAGAAGCAACGTTGATATCAGTAGGTACTGATTTCGTTGCAAGAGATTTAGCTATATCCCTTTTAACGCTTCTCGGAGTATCCTCTCTTTCCATTTCCTCTAACAAAAACTGCCAGCATTTATTTATTACTGCTGTTCTTACCTTTTCATCATAGGCAGGCTTTCTTCCACCTGCCCCTTTGTGTCCTGGTACTCCAGCCATGTTAACTAATTATTTTTACTTAGCTTAGCAAACTGTCAAAGCGTTGACATTATTCCTCATCTTGGAATATATCGTATTTCACCATTAACTCCTCTGCTTTTTCTTTTGTAATTAACCCTGCATCTAACGCATTTGTTATTGCAAGGGTGATGTGATAAATATCTTCTTGAAAGCCCATAGAATTATCTTTAGTTGAGTTAAAAAACTCCACAGGGATTAATCCTGTCGAGCCTTGATGAGTGTACGGAAAACAAGCGATGCCAGTGTTAGTCCCCATAATACAACTCCTGCCCAGACATTGGTTTCAAAGATTTGAATACCCAGTGTGCCTAGGATAAAGGCCAGATAAAGTAGGCCGTCTTTTAGTGCTAAGTCTTTGTTCATATTATTTCTTAGTTAGCTTTTTTAAATCAAAATATACTGTATTCCCCTTTACTTTTTCCACACAGAAAGCATATAAATCACCCACTTTATATTCTTCATTAATCCCCATGTCTTTCTTCATATCCAATCTTTCAATCACTAAAAATGATGAGTTGTCTTTTTTTTCTTCGCTCATAAATCAATTTTATGAATTAACTTTGTTAGTTCGTTTAAGTGGTCGTAAATCTGTTTCTTAAGATTCGGTTCGGGGGTTGATTCTCTCTCCCATGCAAGCCTTGTAATAAAATCTCTGTCTTCCTGGAGGTTTTTACCCGGACATGTTTTATTTGCGAAATCTGAATGGTATTTGAAATTTGTGGACTTGATGCCGTGTTCTGTCTTTAAACGTTTTAGTAAATCACGCAGAGCATATATCTGTTGAGCCGTTGGTTTTTCTATGTCAAAGTTTCCATCTAAGCAGATATGGACGCACCGGCCATCGTTCATTCCCTCTTGCCACACCGCCGCCGTAGTCTCGCCGTCCGCTCTTGCCTGACGCACTTTCCCTTTAGCAGAAATCTCGTAATTGTATCCCAGATAATATCCAAGGGAAGATTTAAAATTCCACTTCGCCCTGTGATAAGCGTTGTTTGCTTTAAATTGGTCTTTGTTTTTTTCGTGCGACACTCCACTGTGATGGAGGCAAGCGTAGTCTGGTTTTTTCATAGGTTGGTGCGGGGCGAAGGATGTCGGGGGGTCTACACCCTCCGCTACCCGCATAAGTCAGGTTGCTTTTTCGGTGTGGAGTTTGTCAAGGCACTCCATTATGAGCCAGTTCATTTTCCTTTGTTCCTGTATGTCTTCATAAACAAAATGCGGACAATTCTCGGCATCGTTCCTGACAAAATCTTGGGTAAGACATTGCGTGAAAACGACACAATTCGCACATACTTGCAGATACTTACGTTCTTCCATTTTCTACCCCCAATTTTTTCTGTAATTAAGTTTGAATGAATGTACATTTAATCTCCTAATCCACTTACGCCTCAAGGGATAGGATTTGAGGACACCAACTTTCGCTGATGAAAATTATCCCTTGGGGTGCTAATCCATAGCTCCCACCGAAGTGAGACGTAAGGGGATTAACCGTCGGCTTGTGAACCGACGCTAAATGTCCGAGAACATTCCTAAGTTGCTTTCACAAAACAACGGTTCATCCCATTACTGGTATTATACCATACCTGTAAAAAAACAACCCCTTAAAGGGGCTGAAAACTGTGGATAGTTTATTTATTGAGCCACGGATTCATTTTCCGGATGTTCTCTAGTGCTTGATTGGTTTTTTTACCTGTATCAGTTAAAGGAGTAATTTTTAAATTCTTCTTTCTTTTGTTATTTTCTTTCTTTCTTTTGTATTCATCCGATTGGATGACACTTTTGCCATCCGATTGGATGACAACTGGGTCATTTTTGATGACACTTTCATCGGTTTTTAGGGGCGTCATCCGTTTGGAGACCACCCAGTCTTCATAGTTTTTGTTGAACATTAAGCCATTTTCTAGCCTAAGTGTAATCCGTTTGGATGACAGCTTTTTGAATGCTCTATGTGCATTTTGTCGTTTTAAGCCTGTTCCCTTAGCAATCTGGCTATATGAGATAGTATCCCACTTTTTGTGATAGCCATAAGTCTTACGAATTATGAATAATAAAACACGCCACTCTTCACTTCCGAAGTGTCCATAGCGTGCTAAGGCATCCAATATTTCATTAGCTATTTGTGTATACCCCTCTTCCTTTTGTGGGTTGGCCATAACAAAAAACTTACAAGAGACTGCCCCCTGCTAGTAGCACCGAAGAGCTACCACCCATGCTTGGATGAGGGACAATCTCGTGTAAGCTTTTGTTATTTCGGTTTCTAGCATATATCTAATTTTAACACGAATTATTTAATATGGCAACTGCCACCTTTACACAGAAATTCCACATCTTTTACACAATGCATCTCATAGTATTCTTTTTCAAGACGAGCTATCTCATCGTTCCAAAAATCTGCCCTTTGTGTAGCGAAAATAATCTCTTTTATGAGCTTTAATTCTCTGGCTTCTCCTGTGGAAAAACTATATATAATCTGTTGACAAGCCTGACATGGGAGACCGGAAATCTGGTCTATAACTCTCTTGGGTTGTTCATAATCCCTGACAGAAAACTTGTTTAAAAAATTGCAATTAGGACACCTAACTGGTAGTAGTATTTTTATTTTAGACTTTCCCATACCTCCTCATATGTTAGCTTTTTAATCTTGCTTGCTTCTCTCCTTAAGTCATTATACCACTCCTCCCCACGCACCTCTTTAAGCCACTCTGCAAACTCAAGAGGTGCTTTGTGGGCGGAGCGATTGCCGAATGTATGGCAAGACGGGCAAAGAGCGACAAGGTTTGGCAAATGCCAACGGACAGACCGATTAGAACGAGAAAATATGTGGTGTGTATGCAAATATCCTCGCTTGCCACACCATTCACAATATCCTTTCTCTCGTATTTTCTGTGATACAAACTTGTCTAGTTTGCGTATCTCGCTTCGTTTCATATTTTTTTGGCAAATATCAATTTTTTGGTTCCCTCACCCCATTCTTTATTTATCCATTTTCCATGGTTACCTCTACGAGAGCATTTCTTTCCTTGTGTCTTACCTAAATAATCCCAGTTATCGGCCTTATAAACCGACCCAGTCCTTGGGGGTTCTACAAAAGTTACAATTCCCATTAATTCATCTCCGTAACATTCCTTATAATCAATCCTTATTCGGTTTCTTAATAATTTTAGTACTTTGGTACCAAGATTTTTTTCAGTTTCAATGATTCTAAAAACATTATTATTAACGAATAGTTTTTCGTTATCGGTGTTGAAGTATTCCCGAAATTTCTTGTAATTTAAGGGTGGAGAATTTACACCAACTATCCCCACAACTTTGCCATCTTTTTTTATAAAATAATTTAATTGACGGCCTAATATCCCCTTACTCCCTGGATAATGTTCAAGGTATATCGTAGCATAAAGTTTGTTTCCCTTAGTGGTTTTCTCTAATTCTAATCCTTCACAAAGTGGGAGGGGTGTTTCGGGTTTTAACCCTTCTACCTTTACCATCCCACTATGGCCAGCTCCTTTTTTTGGTTTCTTATCATAGCATTCTCTACAATACTTTTTAAATTTTGCTTCAGGGTATATTTTATAAGGCATAGTTCTTCCAACAATTATAACTACTCCACCACCAATTCAATTTTCCATT
>Ga0180433_10001631_pt1 | contig 37134 bp, 57 predicted proteins | sample SS_ome_8_FD_132980 | JGI IMG/M metagenome (GOLD analysis project Ga0180433, IMG submission 132980) | Hypersaline lake sediment archaeal communities from the Salton Sea, California, USA - SS_1_D_1 metaG | ecosystem: Environmental > Aquatic > Non-marine Saline and Alkaline > Hypersaline >... | reverse complement strand
CGGAGATTCATATACTGTTTTTGATTTTGTAAATACTTATATAATTACCTCTCTTTCTATATTGTTTATTATAAAGCTTATTGTTTTTATCTCTTTTTGCAGAGATAAGCTATGGCCGATATACTATAATCTGATACAAAACATAATACTGGCTATAGTATGTACAGTATTTACAATAGTATCTGTCTGCTCAGATATCTTTTCACTGTTATATATTTTCTTTATAATTATTTACTTAATTCTAAGCTGGGCAAATTACAGTTGTCTTATATCATTTAAAAAAGACAGATAATAACAATGTACAACTGCCCTGGTTAAATCTCGGTTTTCTCCGGCTTCCTTTTCTTCAATTAGCGATATAACCCTGCTACTATCATGATTACAGTGTCATTTTTAAAATACATATTTGTTACATGTTAGAAGATAGTAGCAGCGATGCATGCATCGCTGCTACCACCATGATTACCCTGTCATTAATAAAACAAATGTTTGTTACATGTTAGAAAGATGTACCTCTCATATCATATTGATATAATGTTCATTACGAAGAATCAACGTTGTAAAAGCCGTTTTTTAATACGTTGGTATTATGGTGGCTGGCGATATGATATTGCTCACAGGATAATCACCTATTTAAACAACACCTTCTTTTCGTCTCTAAAAACAATAATCAACCGCGGAGCGGTTGCATAAATACTTGTACATATGGTTCCCCTGGTTCTAAAACCACGGAGTGGTTTCATAAAGTAAGATGCAGGATTACTCGTCACTTTGCCCGCTATAGCCTTCGGCGAGAGCGGGCAAAGTTCCTCGTGATCCTGGTTTGAGGTTAAACAAAAGACAAAAAGGCCACTGCCTTCGGCAGTCTGTCTTTATTTTCAGTCAGACTTACAAAAGCAAGCTTTTGACGTCTTCCTGAAAAAAAGCCAGAACTTTCATTCTGGCCTTTTTGTCTTTTGTCGGGGTAGCAGGATTCGAACCTGCGACCCCCTGCTCCCAAAGCACATAGTATAATCACTAAAACTATCAGGAAATAATAGGTTTACAATAATTTTGAATATGTCATGGAGTGCATATGGAGTGCAGGCTCATGCTGTTTTCTTACCTTTACCTATTGAGATATTCATATTCTTGCCGACCGAATCAGTTACCTTCTCGACGGATCTTCCGATCACATAACCTCCAAGGCCAAGCTTAACCACATTCCAGAATTGCTCTGCTCCCTGGAGGCTGTTTATAAGGCCAGATAGATCTGAATTCTTAACGAATATATTGATCAGCGGGAACAATACCCAGGTACATACTATAATACCTCCAAAGGTAAGCATAAGAACAGGCCTCCAGTTCCGTTGCAGCTTACTTCCTGAAGCCTCAGTAACTATAACCTCTTGCCGGAGCTTATTAAGATCACCAATAAGCTTATTAGTGTCGGACATAAGTTCATTTCGGGCCTCCATCTTCTCTTCCTGGCTTGTGAAGTTCTTATCGAAAGCATCACCTATTTTTCCTGCCAGGCTGCCGGCCGATACAATTAAATTTGCAGCACCTTTTGATTTAGAAAATATACCCATGACTTATGTATATTGGAAGTTAGTATGATCTACCCTGTTAAGCCATCCGGCAATAAATACCTGGTAATTTGGTTTACGGGTAATGAGATCGAGATAAAACTGTCTCCGCGCTTTCCGAAAGGCTTCTGAAACATCACCCTCGAAATAATTAGCTTTCCTGCATGTTTTGGGCCCGCATTTACCATCAACCACTGTACCAACTACCCTCTGCATGAGCTTAATTGCTGTTACCGGTCCTGCATTAACACCAAAATCAAATACCTGGAGGACCAGCTCTTCATTGCGGATCCCATCGAGGTTCATCGGGATCCAGTATTTTTTAAAGTATATCTCTTTAGCCTGGTCAACAGTGAGATCCTTAACCGGAACATCTCCACGACCATCGCGGTCGATATCGACCATACCATCCTTATTGCCATCTGAAGCATCGGCAATACCGTATTTTGTTTCTCCTCCGGGATCCGCAGGATGATTACCATAACCACCCTCATTTTTGAGGATGATCTTTATGCATTTATTGAATATTTCCGGATATTCCATTTTCTTGATCTTTTATAATTGAACTGTTATTAACTAATTCTTCCAAAGCCTTCTCTGTCTTATTCATCTTTGTATATACAGTAAAAAGTAATCCTGCAGCTGCAATCAAAGTCATAACTATTTTCATGACATTTACGAAACCCTTACTTTTTTGCTTTTGTATTCCCTTCATCTCCGATCTCCAGTTCTGCAAATCCCTGACCGCTCCATTCTGCTTTTCTATTTTAGTCCCTAAGTCCGATATCGACTTTCGTATTTGCTGGTTTTCATCGGCTATAAATAAGGTTAATGATTTGTATTGACTTTGCATTTGCCGTTCCAAGCGTTGGCTGCTTTGCAGTACCTTTTTATCTACCAATTCAAATATTTCCTTATCTTCCATCATGTCAGAATTTTGAGGACGTGTATCTGGATTTATCGGTATCTCCGGCATCATTACCCATCTTTAGATTTATAAACTGCCAATTCAATTACAAACCTCGATTCTAACTTAGGATCAGTTGTTGTATCCTTCACGCAATTGTATATACTTAAAACTCCGATTTTCCATCCGTTACCTTTCGCTCTTCTTTTATATATTTTTATTGATAATGCTTTAACAATACTCCTGAGTAATGCTGACAAATATCCTCCCTCGACTCCTTCAGGAGGTAAAAAAATCTTCCTTTTCATCCCTATACTGAAATATTGACTCATTTGAAAATAAGTATTGATGCCAGAATCAATATTGTTATACCTTCTAATATCAAACCAATGATCAGGTATCTTACTTTCTTTTGCATATCAATGCCATTATCAGTGTCAATAACATTATTTTCAACATATCCTGTTTCATCGTCTATCCTCTCGATAAAATCATCACTCAACGGATCAGGAATATTAGAGCTATTGACATGACCAATATCACCGGCATTATACGCGAATTCAAAATGAGACTGTTTAAACCTGACTTTTACAAAATCTACCATATCGATATATTTAATAATTAACCTCTCGGTGTTGGGTTTTCAGGAGGAGTTGCCAATGGAATCGTAGGTTTTATAATATATTCACATTCAAACCTCTTTGGATTAGTATGTCCTGAAGCAAACTGCCTGGGATTTACATGATCACATTTAAATAGTCTGGGATTAAAATGTTTCGAAGTAAATTGCCTGGCATTTACTTGCTCACACTCGAACAGTTTTGGATTGGAATATGTCGAAGTGAACCATTGCATATTAACTTTCGGTTGTTTGTTCTTCAGTTACAATTATTTTTCCTTTCTGGATTGTATATTTATCTCCATCCTTGGTTTCCTGAACATCATATTTCAATAATGATACTTCAGAGAAGGCGTCTGTTTTCACGTTATAGGAATCATCATCGATTGTTATTTCGGGATCTGCACCCTCACTTGATAGTGTTTTAACCAGGGTGCCATCGGCTTTTTTGATTTTCATATCCAATTGTCCGGAGATAGTATAATCTTCACCGTTCAAATCCACGTTGAATGTAACATCGAAAGTATCCCCTTTAGTTACTACTATATCTATCTCTGCAGGCTGAACATTATATATTGTGCTCATTTCAATTGTATTTATAAATACTCACTTCTGTTTCCTTGCATTTCTATGCTTTGGCTCTTCTTTAATCATGAATATCAATCCATTCATGGCAGCCTGGGGAATCCCTTTCTCAGGCAGGAGATCTTCGGTTATCATATGGGGATCGAAATCGCTTTTTTCTTCAAGGAACTGGTTGTATTTCTTAACCTGCTCCTCTCTTTCCTCGATCTCCTTTTTATGCTTTAGTTTTAGTTTTTCAAGATCCTTTGCAAATGGAGATCCCGGTCCGGATCCTCCCCTGAGAGTATAATTTTCAATAGGACCCTCAATGCTATTAATAATCTTCGTAACAGGTCGGTCCTTATCATCACGTTCAGCATGCTTTTGAAGAAGCTTGGTTTTTTCATCTATGAATTTGCTGTAACCTTCAGATTGCTTTAAAAGGGCTTTTATATCCTCTTCTATTTCCGATAGCTTTCTCTTATTCTTCGCCACCGCATAGGCAAGCCTTACATGTAACAGAGCAGGGCTGACCTGATCCATTAAATGTAAGGCCCCCAACATATCTAAGCACTCTCTGTTAGTCATCATTGCTGATTATTCATTTCAGGTTTACCCTCACTTGAAGGCTTACTGGATCCTCCTCCGGAAGTCGTGCCGGAAGCTTTTTTTCTTTTCTTTACTGTTGCGACTATTCCCCATGCAATTATTGCACAGAAAATAAGCCCCAAAATAAATGCTGTTAATCCGTTCATTTTTCTTCAATTTTAAGGTTATTAATAGATTCAATCATTGCGTTTATATTTGCCAGTTTCTCCTCAAACATAGCTCTGTCTGCTTCGAGCTGTTCGAGTGTAAATAGTCCGAGAGATATTTTTACTTTTGCTACCTCATCGGTTACTGTAAGCATGTCCTTTGCCTCAAAAAGTTCATAATACTTTTCAAGGTCCTTTTCCGTTTGTTTTTCTGCTATTACATTGATTTTATGTTGGATTTGCAAGTTGATTAACAGTTACCACTACATCATCGCAATCATCGGAGCTGAAAGTTACCGTTCCCTGCCGTGGAGATCCTGTCGAATTTGCTGCTACTCTTAACGTCACCGTATCATCTCCGGGACTATTTTCACTCATGACTAATATCCACCAGTCATTTGAGTCTGCATCCCATTCCTGTGCTTCACTTCCCACATCAACATCTGCATATAAATCCTCTCCTCCGTATGCAACATTGTTGAATACTTCGGGATCGACGTTCAGATAAACCGGGACTGTCCTCTCGTAATTCAATCCGTGATGTACTGTTAATGCCCTTTTCATCTTCTAACTTGGTGATAAATAATTATTTCCATAGCTCCAATACAGGTTTGTCCCGTCGCTTACAAAAGTTAATATATTGATTGCATTTGCTGATTCATTAAGTGTTAAAAATCCCCCGTCAATAACCTTGTTATATGTAGGTGCTGCAAAACTTAAAGTATGTCCCCCGGATGCATCCTGTATAACAATAAGGCATCCGCTGCATCCATCGTCTGCATTTGTAATCGTCAAAACACAATCTCCGGTAAGGGTTATCTTGGCATTATATCCGTTATCTATATCCCAAGTTTTGCTGGCTGAATAACCAAGTGTATAAAATGCTGTGAAAACATCTCCCTTACTTATCCATGCTCCGTCTCCCTGTAATATCTTTGCTGTTGCTCCGGCTTCATTGAGTGTTAAATATTGACTTGCTCCACGTTTGAATTGTAATTCATTGCCACTCTCTGCTATTGTCCAGTTGGGTGTCGCAAAGCTCGTAGAAGTATTAACACCGTAAATCGTTACTCCTGTGCTTGATGTTTGTAATCTGGTTGAACCATCATAGCACAATCTCGTAAAACTCCCCACAGAACACAGAACATGCCAACTGCTATTTGTATCATCATAAATCCCTGCATAAGTATGACTGCCCATCATAGACCATAACTGTCCTTCGTCATCTTTCATCTGTATCCCCACGTATGTTTTTCCTGAACAAGACAATTCCAATAATCCTGTCCTGTCTGTTGAATCTTGCAAGGTTATACCATCTATATATGCTACTGGAGCTGTTATTGATGTTGTTACTGAAAGAGCTTGGTTTAGTCTTGCATTATTAAGTGTCCCAGAAGTAATATCTGCTGCAGAATGATTATGAGATACATCTGCATAATCTGATAGTTGGTTTCCCGAAGAATAAATATCTCCTGATCCGTCCGATACTATTATATCTCCATCATCGCCTTGCAGTGTTACCTGTGCATAAGAATTAGAATCCATTTTCCATGTACCACTTTCCTTTGTGAGGATACCATCCCCGGAGAGGGCAGCTATGGCTGTGAGATCTGAATCCAGGGGCTGGTATGAGCTCGTATCTACAGAGAAGGTGCTTGGGCCTGTCATTTTTACAAAATGTGGCCCTCCGGAATGACCTGTCAATCCATTGCATATACCGGTCAGTATTGCATCTGCCGGCTGATAGCCGGTAGTATCCATGCCCCATGTTCCGGAAGTTTTCTTAAGGATCCCGTCTCCGGATAACGCAGCTATAGCTGTCAAATCAGAATCCAGGGGCTGATAGACTCCTGAATGATTATGGGTCGATGATGCAAAATCCGATGGCTGATATGCACTCCCTATAAGTGATCCAGTAGCGGTTATTAATGGAAGGTAGCCCTCAAATGATCCGGTAATAGCTTTGATATAAGTTTCGTTCTTAAACGACCATGTCGTTCCGTTTGAATAAAGGTAGCCGGTACTTTTTGATATTGCCGGCTCAAAACTTGAAGGGCCGTAACTACTATTATTGAGTCCTCCGATCGCATTTATAGTGGGAAATTTCCCGCTTGTGGGAGAATCAATTAGAGGGATATATGTATCCGTATGAAGATGATCAGCTGTAGCAAAATATGTTGCTTCATGACCATCGAGCAGATCTGCATCAAGCAGAGATCCCGGACCGTCAACATCGAGAAGCTTAGTCAGGATATCTTCCCCACTCATCTCCGGAGGATTCCCGGTTACTATTCCTGTTACTACGCTCGAGGATCCTCCCGAGCTGGATGATCCCTGGGAGGTTTCAGTGGAGAAAGTAATATCTTCATCACTCCAGGAGAGAACTTCCAGCAGTGTTACATTCCATTTCTCTTCATAGAGATCCCAGGTGCCTTCAGCTATTTCAAATTCGCGGTTATCATTATAAACATGCTTGATAATGCTGTCAAATGCAAGAGAGCTTCCCTTTATCGTGCCTGTTAGCTTCTGCCTGGCCACACGGTTATTGCTCGCAAGCATTCTGGCCAGCTGAACAATAAGAGAATATTCATCTTCGCTTCCGAACCGGTACCAGGTAGAAGGACCGGTAGGAGATCCATCGCTCAGTCTTGTTATATATTTATAGATTAAGCCTGCATTATCATAATCGGGAGCATCGGCAATAAATATTTTGATATCGGAAAGAGTACCTGGCTCACTACTATTATCGAAGCCGACAATGGTCTCGAGGATCCCAGGGAGAAGCTGTGCTTCATAAAGCGAATAAAGATCCACGTTTGAATAAGCAATCCCTGTATAAGTTGTATTCTCAGGTTCACTTGATGCCTGAAATCTATATAAGCGTACTAAAAGCGTACCACTACAGGGAAGAGCAGATGTGGTAATGCTTATCTTATTCCATACAGGACGTCGGATGGAGGATGGAAGTTCTATTTCAAGATATGTTTCAGATGTTTCCCATCCTTCGGTTCCGAGATAATAATATGTGGAGTCTCCATCATAAAGCCTTATAAGCATCTTAACTGTCATCTGTATAGATGACTTACTTGAATAACCGTGAGAAAGAAAACCTATAGGGGCAACATCGATCTCAAAAACAAAATCATCAGCATCGGTATTAACAACCGATATTGACTGATGAATATAGTCCACACCAGTATTGGAATATCCATTAAGAAATGCATATTTCTTTCCTTCATGTTCACGCTGCAGAACATCGAAACTTCCGTTCTTATTCCATCCTGTAAACATACTGGATTCATACTCGGTGAAATCATAATTTGTAAGCCATGAATCCTTGCGACCGAAATCATGTGTTATCTTGACTTTCTTTGCTCCGGGCTCCATACCCATCTGCAGCGTGCCTACAGGAGAAACATCTGCCCCGTCTTTCAGGTACCCTAGATCCAGGACTGAGGGTGCAGATCCTGCCGACTCATAAACACCGGCATAAGTATATAGTTTCGGAGTGCTTTTTTTATCGTTATCACATACTATCCTCCATCGGCCCCCACATTGTGATATCTCTGCATTATATTTACCCAATATCTTTTCGAGTACTTCATAACAATTATCATCAGCATATAGAGATGCATCTTCATAAGTTTGTGAGAGGGGAGAGTATGTTTCGTTATGGTTTGTTTCATAAAGATCTATTGCTATGGAATAGCCCAGATTAAGGCCGATCTTATCTAAACAATGCCTTATTATTGCCAGCTGATCCTGGCTGCCTGTTAATGTGAAATCTTCATTTTTGAGTAGCCCCAGTCCATCAGTCGCTGTAAAAGTAATGTTCGATGGTGCCGGCTTATATGTTGCCTGGTATTGCTGTGGAGCCACATATCCTGTCCACAGCAATGTAGATCCGAGATATAATTGAGCTTTTATGTATTTCGCATTATTAGAATAGAATTCAAGAAATTCAAAATCGACTTCTTCACGGAGAGTAAATTCGAGTGAGGTCCCCCTGATAATCCCTGCCTTATCTTTTCTTAATTTGATGGCGCCCGGTAGTGCAAGGTTACGATCTATTTCGGATCCTTCATAACCATCAAAAGAAAGCTTCAGCTTATACAGATTATCAAGCCTGGATTTACATAAGAGTTCGTATTTGAGTCCATAAGCCATTTATGTTACCAGGTTTTTACGGTTATTCTCATTATTAAAAACATATACCAGGTCAGATCCTTCGGCAGTCAGCTTTCCGGCAATAGATAATTCCATTTTAGTAGTTGCCGCTGTTGCACGAGTGTCATACGTATATGTATTGGATCTCAGGCTCAAATTTGCAGAACCGCTACCAGACGCAGCATTTGCAAGAGCCCCTCTGACAACACTCCCTATGGCCACAAGAGCTACCCCTGCAGCCAGGGCAACCGGCCAGGCACCAGGCATCTTAAGAGCCTTATCAATACCGGCCATAGCCAGGGCAGCTTTTATCACAATCTTTCCCACTGTTACCGCAAGGTCCGCAAAAGCCGAAGCCATCATTTTACCGAAATCTTTTATGCCGGCATCACCGATAGCCAGAGCACCCAGGAACTCACCAAGTCCTGAAGCCATACTCTCAAATGCTCCATTGATAGAATCGCTTATATCTACCATGGTCTCTTTTATCTGCTTCTGAAAAGTAGGCATAGGGGCAAGTGCATTCTCGACAGCCTTCCCGAAATCAGGAAATGCCAGATTATCTATCTCAGCTTTTGTTATGGCAATAATTGTTGCCCTTTCCTTTTCAGCAGCATGCAGCTTTTCGACTTTACGTGTGAGAGTATTATAATACTCTGCCATTGTTTTTATCTCACGTGTACCGCTTGCACGTACCTGGTTCACCCTGGCCTCCTGCTCTGCTATCTCACGCAGCTGTTCGTTAGTGGGATCCGAGGCACTGATAGCAAGGCGCTCCTTCATTATTGCCAGACGCTCTACCTCGATACCAAGCTCATCGTTCATCATGCTCCTACGCACTTCCATGGCCCCTTTCTGGGCTTCAAGCTGTTCCTGTTCTGTCAGGTTAAGGTCACGTGCTGCAAGGCGCAGCTCCTCCATTTTTGTCCTGCGTTCCGAGAGGCTCACAGTAAGAGCGGTCTCTTTTTTATAAAGTGCATCTTCACGATCAGCCAGCTTACCTGATGCCACCCAGTCTTTCGTAATCTCATCACCGATACCCTTGAAGGCAGTCTTCATTTTTTCCCAGCCTTCACGGAAATTACCCGAGAATATATCAGCAAGACCTGCTCCGAAATTCTGAAACCTATCGATAATATTATCGATCACGGACCTTATCTTTGACATGATTCCTGCAAACTTCAGGGCACCCTCTCCTGTACCTTTAAAGTATGTAATCAGGGATCCCAGGGCAACAACAAGAGCTCCTATACCTGTCGATATAAGCGCTATTTTCAGAGCCTTCATCGAGATAGTAAGTAAATTACCACCCTTTGCAGCTCCCCGTAATGACTGTCCGAAAAAATTAAGTGATTTGTTAGCTGTATTTATGGAACCGTTGACAGCTCCCATATTGACACCGAACATCGATGCAAACTCATCGAGCTTGCTGCCGGCCGATCCTTTGAATTCGTCTACAGCTCTGTCGCCATCCTTCAAACCCTTCTTAAAATCTGAAGAGTCGACACCGAATTTTGCCTTAAGATTACTTATTACTGTTCCCATTATCGGGGAAATGTTTTATTAAATATTTTTCCTGTTCATCAGATATTCTCTTCTTTTCCTCTTCATCTGTCTCTTCTACCTGTATATTGTTCTTTTCCCAGGGAAATGGCCAAAGCTCTTCTTCTGTAAGTCTGTCCTCCTCGATTATCTGCGTGTTCCATAGTTTCGTTGTAGCGGTCCGGATAATCTGTGCTATCACTTTTATCCTGTCATTCTCTCCTTCGGTATAACCACCCATTGCATCGAGCATATCGCCAACCCTGGTGCGGCCGAACCTTTCAGGAGTATAATTCAGGCATCCGAGAGCAAACTTTCGCAGGTATTTCCACCTGTACCTGGTAATATCACCGAGATCTAACCCTTCCTCCTGAAGTGTATCAGAGGAAATCTCCTGGGTGGTTTCGTTTTTTTTTGCTCCCCGGGATTGGATTGCTCAGCCAGTATCTCTGAGAATTTCACAATCTCTTTCATACCCATTAACCGGCCAAGACCCTTTTCATCTAGTTCAAAATCCCGGCCTTCTATTTCCTCACCTTCACGGATCGAGCACCAGGCAATAGTCCTCAGGGTAGGTATATCGGCTTTCTTCACAGCCAGATCTGTAAGCTCCATTCCTGTGATGGACCGGAATTCCTCCATAGAGTTCATATTCCATTCGACACGGACCTTACGGTCATCGGATAATATCAGATAATATATCTTCATATTACGTAGAAGAATAAGTAGTAAATGAAACAGATCCTTTTACAGCCTTTATCGACCCGCTCCATGAACCGGGTTTCTTTTCGGATCCGGCATCTTCGCTCCAGTCTATAAGTTGAGCATTGCCCGATACTATCTTTTCTCCTTCAGTCATCCGCCCATAGACAAATGCCACTGTAGCTCCATCTGCAAGAGCTTCACGGAGGGTTTCAAAATCCTCATGAGAGGATTCTTCGGAGACATCTTTTTCCCATGTGTCACCTGCTATCGACATGTCGGTATCATAATCGATAAAATCGTCAACGGGAACACCTTCCTGTTCCTTAAGAAGTATTTCTTCAAAGTTGGCTTTAAGCTTCAATCCGACAGTCTTAAGCCCTTTGATAATTTTAGTACCCCACTTTATTGTAAGCTGGTACTGATATACTTTTGTTCCATCCATTGTACTGAGTTTTAACGGTTTTTAGTGTTTATTATGAATCGTAATAATTTCAAATATTCGCGTGTTGCCTGATCAAAGCCCGGTTCACATCCCTGGTATTCGACAGTTTCTATTTCAGTTCCATCCGTGGTAGTACCGGCCAGTGCCCCGACAGCCGAAATAACACTTACGGCAAGCGTCTCGGCATCATCCGGAGTATTATGAACGATACCTATTTCCACGCTCCAGCCGTAGCCGCTCAATCCCTCTTTCAGGTATTCCGGAGTGTCGTTCTCTTCATGAATACAATACGGGACCGTTATATCTTCATCACCTATCGATTGAAAGGTGTTCGGGATAACAGCCTCGACAGTGCTCTGTATTGCATCGCTTATCATCTCGCTGCACGTTTTTCAAGAAACTTTATAAATTCCTTTTCAAATTCCTGTTCAAAAGTCTTCTGGGCTTCAGGTATACTTTGCTCAATGGCTTTTTCAACGAACTGACCCGGTCTGATACCTCCGGAATAAGAAGCTGTCTTACCTCTCCTGGCTGCCTTGAAATTATGGGAAGCAAGCCTGTTTGACAGGGTTCCGTAGTTAAACCAGTAGATTAATTGCCATGGATCCCATGCCTGACCTCTTCTGTTTACAAATTTCGAGATACCTGCTGTAAAGCCGACCGACAAAGTCATACTTTTACCACGGCCGGGTTTAGTCTTTATAATCTTCCTTATACTGCTTAAACTCGGAGGAAGATTACCGGCCATTGCCTTGGAAACCGGCTTCGCAGCTTTACGGAAAGCAGCCTTGACGGGTTTATTATACCCCTTATCCGGCAGTTCGTTGAATATCCGCTTAAGATTATCGGTCCCATCGATAGCGAAATCCGAACTCATGCCGTGACTTTCTCAACCAGAATTTCAATGAACAACCCGACCGGATTGACGGCCAGTATTTCGTATGTTACCGATGCATCGACTATGCGCATCGTTTCATCCACATCATCCCTTTTATGAGTTTTGTACCTGTACCTGTACTGTGATACCAACCGGTCATTGGCATATTGCTCGCTACCGTCACCGATCATCTGCCTGGAACACCACCCGTAAAATGAATGAGTAAAGGTCTTCTTCGGAGCTCCTCCGCTCGTTTTTGTGTTGGCGACAACCTGAAACGAGACTCTTCTATCCATTTTACCTATCTCACCCATATCAATATCTTTGTATTCGATAGTTTCTCGACAGTCTTTCTGCAGCACTCTGACGTGTACTCACACCCTGGTTCTCGGGATTCAGGTAACGCTCGGTACCCAGGAGAATAATGATATCCTTTATGTCTTCGGGCACTTCTGCAGCGCTGTCCCATCCATTGGTAAATTCAATCTCGATAACATTCATACGGTCCGAATCCGGAGTAAACGACTCGAAAAACCGCAACCTGGCTGTCAGTTCCACATTATCGAGTTGATATTTGGAAGTATCCACTGTAGTAAGCTCTGTCGCTCCATCGGCATAATACTTGACAGACGATATTTCATCGACAGGTCCGAGTGTTATTTCCACTTCGTCATTACCGGGATAAAAATCCAGGTACATGGTATATGTAGCACGGGCGATCTGCCTGCCATTGTTTTCCTGCCATTCTTTTACTACAGAATCCAGGATCTCCTGCAGGTATTCATCCTGATCATGGTTGCCTGCATCGATATGAAGATTGCGCTTCAATGCATTGACCGTGACCGGATCCCATGTTGGTGCTGTTTTCAGTTTGTACCTCGGATTGGACATGACGAAGAATTATTGTTCGTTATCGGTTTCCAGGTATGTTTCCAGCTGCTTCAGAGTACCTTTTCCGATACCTGAGATATCCAGGATTGACTCACCTGCCTTTTTAACTTTTTCGACAGTGTCGAATCCGTTTTCAAACAGGATATCACGGGCAGGAAGATCTTCAGGTAATGGATTTTCAATGTCATCCTTATCCGGAGCGATCATTATATATCCATCCTTGATGAGTTTTGCTGCCTTATCGGCATTTATCTTACCCGTATCACCGGCAAAATATGCATATGCCGGATGTGGTTTTAGAAATTTTACATTAACCAGTTTTGCCATTGTTTCAGATTTTAATTGTTTAAAGAGAGGCCGTTAAGCAGGAGCCGCAGGCCTCTCCATAACTCTAAACTAACCATATGAAAAAACCCTGTTCTTAAGTAGTCAGTGCATCCTTCATTGCTGCAAAAGCTTCAGGCTGCAGGATACCGATATCACCGTAACTTATCACGGTCACCTCGACCTCACCTTTTTTCTTAAGTGAATAAGGATCGACGATTATCTCGATATTTCCCCACTGACCGATATGCAGTTTACTGAAATCACCGAATATTATAGCCGAACATACATTTTCGGATGTGCCTTTCGTAAGATTACTGGGTACAGCATTGGTAACATATGCCGGATACCCGTTGGTTTCATTCCCGACCCATACAAACTGCCCGGTATTGCTTGCTTTTTCAACCTGCTTCAGCTTACCTCTTACTTTGGAGTTAGTGAGGTAAGCCATTGCCTGACCATCGGCATTGTCGATCGACACCTCGGTCTCAAGACCTATAATATGACTCCAGGCAGGAGCCAGTCCATTGTCTCCTCCTGCTACAGATCCGATACCTGATTTATTAAGTATACCTCTGGGCTCGGGATCCGTTCCGGAACCGTTGATAGCTGCAAACTGAAGTCCCTGGGAATGAGCCATGATAAGTTCATCTTCAATGAGGCGTTCGACATCGATAGATGTCTGTCTCAGCAGCTGCTTGGACAAAGCACCGGTCGCTGAAAGCCTTTTAGGTTTCATCACCAGTTCATCTAAAGTCACTTTTGTCGTAGTGTCTTCCCCATCCTCGGCAAGCCAGCTTGCAGTAAATGTTCCACCTTCAACCAGAGGCAGATCACCTACTAGTCCTGTGAGCAGTTTCGCTCCCATACCGGGGAGAAGAAGTTTATTCCGAAGTGCCTGGTAATAGAGCAGCGGCTCTTCCTGAACCAGGTAGCCTCCTTCGGCAGCTGTTGTTACATTCTGCCCTGTGGAAGCCCTTTGCATAGGTCTCTTGCTAAGGAGTAAATAAGGGATTCCAATACCCTGTATTACACGTCCTTCTGTTTTTGCTTCTTTCATAGCTTCCTGGTGCATTTCGAGTTCGATACCATCGAGAGCACCTCCCTGGAGCTGCGACAGGATAGCCTTACGGAAAGAATACCGTGCAATATCACGGAGGTCCTGGTCACTCAGATCTTTTCCATCGATGAGCGCACGGCTCTTAAGTACCTCTTCCTGTTCCAGGACGAGACGAAGATCTTTATCGACTTTTTGGAGTTCAGCGTGTTTTTCAGTCCACAGACTGCGGTCCTCATCTGTAAACTCAGAAGCCTTCTTATTTGCAAGCGGTTCTAGCTCCTTAAGAAGGGCAGCTCGTTTTTCACGCAACACCCTGCTGTTTCCTTTGGCTCCGGGCTGTTCAGAGATAATATTTGTTCCCAGCGCCATTACTAAACTGTTGGCATATACCGGCATCTGTGAAATCACCAGGCCGATAGATCCAACTACAACCGGATCCGCATCGATTATGGTACCTGCTATTGCAAAAACCACCCCGATACAGATCGAAAAGAGAATACTGATAACTGTTTTCATTTTGTAAAATATTAATAGTTAATAAATTGCCTCAAAGGCCTAATTTCTTTTTAATCTCTGCCTGTTGCTGCTCGATAACTTTAGCAACTTCCTCCCGGGCCATTTCATCCTTTATCATCTTCCGTACCTTTTCAGGATCCGTCTCACGGATCTCTATATCCTTGCCATCAAGAAGGTCCAGGACATCACATACACGCATCTGCTCGATCTGAGAAATACGATATTTCGTTCCGAGAGCCTGCATTACATAGCTCAATGCCGCGCCTGTCTGTTTTCTCATGCTCTTTTTCACTGCGTCGGGATTCGCAGGAATGCTCACAATAGAATATTCCCATAGTTCCTGCCCTACGAAATAATATGTCTCTCTTTCCTCTCCCTCTGCTTCTTCTTCGGATCCCCATTCACCTTCACCTATTTCATTGAACCCGACCGATGCAGCACGTAAAGTGCCGAGAAGGATTTTCCGGAATATCTTGTCTGCAACCATGTTAATGCTGGCCGGCTCGAAATTAGGCATGCCGGTAAGTGTAAGAATCCCGTCGATATCCTGAACTGCAATACCCTTATCCATTGCGATCACATCGTCGGGATCAGGGGGATTACATATATCACCGTACAGGTTATGCATATAACCGACCACAGGATTTTTCCGATAATTATCCAGTTGCCAGTTTGACTGATTGAGCACAGTATGATACCTGTCACGTGTAGGAGTGCTTAATGTGAAAGGAATGATCCTTGTCTCATTGACATCATCAGGAATTTCACGGACATGTCCGAAAGTGATTTTTTTACTCATTGTCGTTCGAATTATTTAGGTTTTCATTTTCTTCTTCTTCATCTTTTTCCTCCTTACCTGTAAGGAATGCAGGATCGAGAGGTTCATCCAGTCCCGGTAAAGGATCCCTGTTTTCGATTTCACGTGCTTCGTTACGTGTCAGGATCCCTGCCTGGACAAGCTTGATCTCATAATCGGCACGTGTCTTGGTGTCGGCACGGAGCAGCTCGTCTATATTGAAATTGATATCGATGGTTCCTTCATCCCTGCGGCTTACGAGCTTGCATTCGAGTTCCATCTCTTCACGCTTTACCAGCGGCCTGAGAGTGTATTTCATGAATTGAAGATTCTGCTGTTCCCCGTTATTGAATGTTGCACGGCTCAGATCCCCGACCAGGGGAGGAGGAACCAGGAAGAACCGGCATATATCCTGTATCTGAAATTGACGCGTTTCTATGAACTGAGCATCATCAGGAGGGATTCCGAGTTGTTTGTATTTCAGGCCATACTCCAGTATGGGTGTAGTATGATCCCCGACAGGCCCTCCATAATATTTATCCCATCTTGCTTTCCATGCCTTGAATTCTTTATCGGGGATATGCCCGTCTGTTTCGACAGTACCTTTTAGATTACCTCCCTTTGCGAAAAAGTCGGCTCCGAATCTTTCAGCAGCCAGGCCCAATCCTATTCCTTCGCGTGCTGCAGCGATAGGACTGAGACCGATGATGCCGTTACGCGATATCATCTTGAAATGGATGATCTCCCAATAGAAGAATGTACCATTGATGCCCATTTCGTCATCACGGATGATATAGAACGGTTCACCATTCAGCACTTTTACAGTTACGGAATGTGTATCGACAGGAATAAGGTCGACAGGATTTCCGGACATATCGAACCGGATAACAGCATATGCATTGCCATGTAGCTGTAACCTGGCATTCATAAGTTCCATGAACGAGAAGCTGTTCATGAATTTGTTGGGATAGTGGAGCAGGTGATGAATTGTTCCTCCTGTGAGATCCTCGCTCTTGCCATTCGCTTTTTTCCGAACCGACATTTCGAATGAAGCGACCTGTTCGGCCAGCAGACGGACACAGGCAAATACAACAGAGAGCTTCATTGCTGAAGTCGGATTAACATTGACACCCGAACCCGACTGACCACTGAAATCCGAATATGTCTTGAGGTATTCTGTTACAGGCATCAGGTAGGTGCCGCGACGCATAATATGATATGCATTGCGGATCCTGTCCGGAAATTTCATCGATAGCCTGTTTACAGTTTTTCTCATAGAAACTTTTTACCATAAAAGCTTCTACAAAGTTCCGACAGGCAAATGAAATTATTATGGAACATTGTTTACAGGAATTTTGTAAGTTATCAACAGGGACAAAAGGCAATTTAACGTAAGAAACAGAGAGGAAGAGGGATGGAAATAAAAAGTACTTATTAACAAAAAAATAACCGGCGCAAAAAACTAAACGTAGAATATCCCGGAACGGGATATTAGGAAGACGCCGGTTACAATGTAAATATATTGATTAAATGTCTAATTAAGATATTATTGTGTAATTTTATTGCTGAAATAAATGAGTTAGTGCCAATGTTAAGTGCGACCAATTAAAGACAATCAAACGATAAAATAAGATTATGGGGACATCAGAAATAATAACACTTATAATTTCAAGTTCAGTTCTATCTGCTATCCTGACAGGCTTTGTTAACTTTAGAATCCAAAACTTAAATTATAAACGTGAATATTATAAGAAACTGATTGAGCGTAGAATTGACGCACAAGAACAAATTTTGAGTCTATCCAACGAACTACGGATTCAAGTTAAACTAGACGAAGGGGCATTGTGCAACAGAATTTGTGCAACAGGAGAAAAACACTATGAATCTTTCTCATTACTACTTGCTTCTTCTGTAAATATTTCATTTTGGTTGAGCAGTAAACTTTCTGATATATTACTTGACTTTAATATTTTTCTTTTAAACCAAATTACTCACGAAATAAAAGGTGAGGAACAAAATGAAAGAGACAGGTGTCTTATTGACTTGGGATTGCTTTACAATGAAAAACTTAGAGATTACAGAAAAAAAATCGAACAACAATTAATGAATGACTTTGCTGATTTGGATAACGTAAGGTCATTTGTGAAATCGAAGCATAAAACTAACGACAAACTATATTGGCTAAAAAAGTAACAATTAAAGAAAGAAACACTGGCACTAACATGCAATATACGTAAGCCGGGGGTTGTGGGTAACTCAAACCTTTATACATTTACTCAAAATCGCAACGGTTTGATAAGTTGGGGCTTCGAAATCCCGGCCTACGCATATTGCCAACCGTTAGAGCCAATTTAAATGAAAACATATGCATGAAATAAAATTTCTGGTTTCACAATACTCAATATCTAGAAAGAAATTTACTCTTGATCAAAAGATTACCTTAGGTAAGAGTTTTTTAGGTTATATGGGATTATCAGATCCGGATCCAGATATAAACATTAGCCCTATTGTAGATATAAAAGACTTTACAGATAAGGTTCAGCCTAAAAACAAAATAATCAAAATGATAAAAGCTGGATATAAAAAGGACTTTAAAGAAAACGGCAATTTACAGTTAGGCTCCTTTCTTTATTATCAAAAGCATGACAATCCTGAAATCGGTGATCCTTCTGAAGCCAAATTTGTCCTGATTGGAGAAAAAGATGACCTAACTATTGTAGCAAATGTAGGTGGCGGATATAATTGTAGACTTTTTTGTTGTTATGACGGTGATCCAAACGAAGATATTATTAAAAAGTTTGAGTATGACGATTCATTTATAATTCGAGATCCGGAAAATTTCTTGCTGGCGATTAGTAAAACAATAAATTCAATTTATCATAAACGAGCTAAATGTATCTATGCACAATATAAGATCATACAAGGACCGTTACCGGGAAACTTCAATCCATCTAGAATTGATCTAAGTGTGCTTGAAATAGTAAATGAGTACAAATATTTTGTAAAAACAAGTCAGTTTAGTCCTCAAAATGAATATAGATTTATATGGTTTATTTCTGATGAAGTTACTGATGCAAAAGTAATTAATTGCCCTGAGGCGAGACAATACTGTGAATTCTAAATAAAAAGCATAAAAAAAATTAAAACTGGCCCTAAACATTTGCTAAAGACAATGGCAGCGCTCAATTAAATGATAATATTAAAAACATAATAAGTCAACCACCAAATAGTCATTGACAGATTAAAAATAATTTACCACTGCCTATAGCCTGAACCGTTATATATCATTATAGAAATAATAACTATGATAAATGGAAAAAACAAGGGTCAAAATAGTCTTTATTAACCCTGAGACTTTTTATCTAATCTCTGTCTGAAACTATCATAACTTGAGTAACGAAACTCATTGAATACTTCCAAAAATTTCTGGTTTAGTGAATCGAATACTTCTTTCTCAGTAATCTTTGGATTTTCCTTTCGTCTTGCCTTCAATTCTTCACGGAACACTTCGATAAAGCCCTGGCGAGTAAACATCCGGATAATCTGACTGTCGACTTCAACTTTGCTAACCCTTGGTTTTTCATAGGCTTTCTTATTCATAGGAATCTTAATGAATGTCCGTGATTATATATTTCTTTATCTTCTGAAGCATTATTGAGCGACATATATCCGCCGATAGCATTGATAAGAGCGACAATGCCGTCGATTTTTTCCCGGCTTCGCTTTTTGTCGGGCTTGATATTGTTATTGATATCCTGGTAGATCTGAACATTAGAGAGCATCCAACGGAGGACCGGATCATTAAGGTGGTCCAATACTCCGGACATAACCAACCGCTGGAACTCTTTTGTCGGTGCACTCATATTCATTATTCCCTGGGCGAATTCATCGAGTTTTGTCTGGTCGAAGCCGGCACGGATCAGCCCCTGGATAACTCCATGATATGCTTTGGCAGGATCGAACGAAAGATTCATACACAAATAATCACGTGAGATCTGCATGATATCGTTCACCTGTGTTTCGATATCTATTACATCACCGGGAGTGGTCTTGATCCATTTGCCTTTCACCCATATACCGTAATCTACTCGATCCTTCTTTTCCTGTATCTTGGTCTCAGGGATCCAGTAGAACATTTTAACAGGATGCTTTCCTTTGAAATCCGGGAAGTATAATGCTAGGGCATTGATGTCGACATGTGATGCTAGGTCGAGACCCCAGTAGCATGGTTTGCCTTTGAGATATGCCGGTCTGGTTTTATGATAACATAGCATCCATTTGTCATCGGGAATCCATACTGTAGGAGCATCGACCCATATGTCGAGATTCTTTGTTTTGAAACTGACCTCTTTGGTTGTATCGTTTACAGCTCCTTGGAACTCGCCTTTAAATCTATCCGGGATAACAGATATTCCATAATTCGGATTCGCCTTCTTCCAGGATATAGGATCCTTCCAGTCATCCTTTTCATCCGGAGTATAAATTATGGCAAATGTATCGTCCTGGATCAGGATACCTTTCAGAATATCGATACATAACTGCCGGTAGGCGAAACAGGGAAGTGTTTTATCCCTTCCGGAAGTGGTAATTATAATAACAAGAGGCTGCCGACGGTTGACTGTGGCACTCTGAATATTTTCGAAAACTTCATTGTTCTTCCAGACATGGTATTCATCGATGATCGCTCCGTGAGGATTGATCCCTTCCATGGTCTCGGAATCACGACCCAGCATTTCCATTTTCGAACCGGTTTCCGGGATGTTGATATTCTTGGTCAGGATCCTGGTCCGCTTTTTCAGTGACGGAGAATGTTCGATCATTTTCCTGGCCATGGTGAAACACAGCCGGGCCTGCTTTTCGACAGAGGCTGCAAAATAAATCTCCGCTTCTTCCTCACCGTCGAAGAATAAAAGGTAGTTGGCAAAGACAGCTGCAAAGGTTGTCTTTCCGTTCTTTTTAGGGATCTCTATATAAGCATAATTGAACCGCCTGGTACCGTCTTTCTTTTTCCAACCGAAAAGGATATAAATAATAGCTGCCTGCCAGGGTTCGGGAACAAATGGAACCCAGGCTCTCTTATCCGGAGAATGTTTCAGGAATGAGCAGAAATCGAATACACGCTGTGCAGATCTCTTATCGAAATACCAGCCGTTTTCAGGTGCATGAAGAAGATCTCGTTTATGTTGCTCGAATGTCAACCTAGTAGTTTTACTTACAACTACCTCTCCGGAAAGGACATCTGTAATATATTTTTCAGCTGCGCGGATCATCTTCATATTTTTTAATCGCCTTATCGAACGGATCTTCATCTCCTTTTCCTGCCGGACCTATCTTTTGACATGACAGCGGATCGAGTCCGAAGAGAGCCGCAATATCCTTATAATTCTTTTGTGCCTGGTTGCGTATAGCGATCCAGGGAGATGCTGCCTCGTAGTTGTTCTTACCGACAAGTGTGGTATATCCGTTCTTAAGTTCCCTGGTCGCTTTTTCGTAGGTGGCAAACTCCTGGGCCATGATCAGAACGAGCGGAACATTACCTTCATTCAGGAGTTTATGTCTGATCAGCAGATCACAGATATTCTTGAAATATTTTTTCGCCTTCGGTTCCAGCCAGACTTCAGGTTTCGGTACCTTGGAGATAATAGCGAAATCGATACCTTCCTTTATACGGTCCTTCCGTATTGTTCCGGATAATTCTTTTATCCTGGCCGGTACCGGTGGCCTGCCTGACTTACTACCCATTTAACCCCTCCCATGAATTTTGACAGAAGCGCGCGAAAGGGGGGCATGCTGTCTCAGGGACTTTCTCTCCAGAGATTTCACCCCCCCTGTCCGTTTTAAAAAATTCTGCAGGAGGGACATATAAAACATACTTATTGTCGCCGGTCCTTTCAAATCTTTTAATTCCTTCAGTGGTTTTGACTTTGTAAATATCCTTTTCCCAATTTAGAAAACGGCCCACTTCATAATCGCTTCTCAATGGATGAAAGGATCCTCCACATTTGCATTTGTAATTAGATAGTTTATTTCCTCTTTGAAGTCTAAACTCAATTACATTTTGGCATTGTAAACAGATTGCCTTCATTTTAATCATCCTTTTAATTACCTGATATACACCTTCTTATAAAAGATGTTATTTTATTTTCTTTGCTAATTCCACTTAATTAACAGATTGTCAATATGTTAAATGGTCAACAAATTATAGCTTTCTTTACCATGTACCTATTTCGGTATATAGATTTCCTTTATTTTGTTGTTCTTTTTACCTGTTTTGAACGCATTGTCCAGACGACGTACTGCAGTACCGTTTCTGGACATCTCTTCCTCAATCGCTCTTAAATAGATTTGAGTAGTCTCGATGCTACGATGACCTAGCATTCTCGAAACCTCGAATATGGTTGCTCCGTTCTTAAGAGCAGTAATTGCAGCTGTATGTCTTAGGGAATGTGCAGTGATCCTGGGTGAATCGATCCCAATGGATCTCAGGTATCTCTTTATAAACTTACTTATGGTCACCGGTGACAGCCTGGTATTGTTACTTACATATGAATGATTCCTGAATAATGGATCTGATTCCCTGGTACTATCCAGAGCATTGATATACTCTCTGATCGGATTGATGACTTTCAGTGATAGGCCCAGGGCTCTGTCTTTCTCCAAATGTCCTTTCCCCTGGATGTAAATGATCCATCCTTTATTCTCGATCGTTAGGTCTTTTAGATCTATCCTGGTAACTTCTATACAGCGCATCCCTGTACGAACCATGAGATTGACAACAGCATAATCCCTGAGTCCCTGGATCGACAACCTGTTGATTGTCGCCAGTAACCTGGTGACCTGGTCCGGCCTGAGATAATCCTTACGATATCCCAAGTATTTCCTGGGAGAATGTACACCGGCAGCAATATTGTCATATTCACCGATATCTTCCAGGTATCTGAAGAACTGCCTTACAGGGGCCAGGTAGTTATCGATAGTCAGGGCGCTGCGACCCGATTTGATAAGCCACTGTTTATACTGAATGATGTCCGATCGTTTGGGATATCTCACATCTGCATTGCGTGTCATCCATCCTATGAAAACATGCATATTATCACGATACTTCCTTCGTGAATTCTCACTTATGTCCTGGTTGGCCAGGAACTCATCCATCAGCTGTAATATGGGTTTGTCTGAGTTCATTGATTATGGATTAGTCTTTTACCCAGGCCAGTTCGATATGCGTTACACCATCAACAATTACATAAATATCGTGGTTATCCGGTGGCAGGTAATCAGCTTTGTATGCATGTAAAGGTTTACACCGGGGATTTGCTTTATTGATTTCCTCTACTCTATCGATAAATTCTTTTATGAACTGTTCCACTTTGTCAGTCATTATAATTCGTCTTGTCTTCTCACGGCCAAGTTTCTTGACCTGTTCTTCAGCTTTATTTTTTGAAGTCCAGTAATCCTTATCGACCCTGGCATAATACCAGGTGATATTTGCTTTTTCAATAGAGAGATTTTTCATTGCACCCATAGTATGTAGTTTTTTAAAAGATCCATTTAATCGGAGTTCATTCAGGAAAGCAGGTATGTAAGTGTATTTACCTGTGCTTTAATTTTACGTTTCTCTGTAATTGCAGCATATTGACGCTTAAGTCCTGTGCCGGACCCTGTTTTTCCGGAGGACCAGGCTGAAAAGCGTTCATCGATGATCTTAATATTGTGATTCAGATCGTCCAGCTGACCACGGAGAGATTCTTCGCTGGGTTTTGTCTCCAGGTATAGCCTGCAGATCTTTAACAATTCGAGCCTTTTGGTTATTCGTTTTGTTTCGCTATGATCAGCGGTTTTGATCTGCTCATGGAGATCGGCCTCTTCTTTTTTGATTTCTTTAATTGTTTTCATTGCCTTTATTGGTTATGTGAACTATAAAATCATTAGTCTGGTAGAAATTGAATACCGGCAGACGGCTTTCCCTGAAAGCCCTGGCAGCTGCTTTTACCTGGGGCTTGGTATAGATATGATATACACCGGGAGCTTCCCGGAACACCCACAGCCTCTTTCTCATTCTTTTGCTCAGCCGGTCGGCTTTTCTTATTGCTCTTTTATGTCTTTTGAGATCATAACGCAGGTTGCGCTTCAGTTTCATCCTGTACAGTCCGCGCTGTATTTCTATCTTTTGTTTCTTAAGCCAGTTCATTTTTTGTGTTCTTTTCGGTGTTTCTGAATCATTATCTTGTCCTGTGCTGCTTTGATGTTATTATGTTTCCTGCATAGTGATTGCCAGTTGTTTTTATCCCAGGGATCCAGGCAGATCTCGAGAGGGATGATATGATCTACCACCTCTGCAGGATAAGTGACTCCTTCCTCCCGGCATTTCTCGCACAGGGGATGAGCCTGTCTGAATGCCCTGCTTTCCCGTGTCCATCTCGCTGTATGATAAAAGGAGCTGCTTTTGCGCTCCTGCATGGGTCTTGTTTTTGCCTTTTTCAGGCTCCATGGTCTCGGTCTCGATTTCGGACGTAACATCAGAAGAATCTCCCTCCTCTCTCTATCGGGTAACTGCCGGCAAATTTTATAACCAGGTATTGGTCGATATGCCGGTGAAGATCTTCACACATGCAAAGAGTCATAAAGCTTATCGTCACAGTTTTTTCCGTAAACTCAAAGAATGCAGATTCATCGATGAAATATCTCTCCGGATCTATCCAGTTTCTGTCTCTCATCTCTTCATAGAGAAATGTAGGCATGCGTAAATAGTGCTTATATTTCTTCGGCCTGGTCCTTCCCCGCTGAACAACTTCGGTTATGAATGTGAAATCATTGCGCCTGCGTTCAGCTTTTATCAGTTCTTTTGTTTTACTATTCATCACAGTATTTTATGATGCTGGATTTTTCGTTTGTCTGCGCCTGAAATCCTGTCCTTTCATGGTCAGGAAGTTGAATATTCCGTACATCCTGCTTACAACACGATCATCATACTTCTCTTCCAGGGTAGTGAGAGGAAAATTTGAAGTACCCAGTGTCAACAGCCTTCTCAGGTGCCGTTCCGAAATGATATAGCTGATAACATCGACCTTGTTCCCGAATCGCCTGACATATTCCGATTCGGATCCGAGGTCATCCAGGCAAAGGGCTATTCTGGTATTGTATACACTGATACCTTCATAACCACTCTGCACGAATGAGTTGACAATGTGATTTACATCGATCACATCGTAGGAAAGCTTGTAGAATTTGCCGTCGATAAGGAACATTATGTTATCTATCTCGCGATAGACAGACATGACCTTCATTGCAAGCGTTTTCCCGGTACCTGTAGGTCCCATCAGCATTATTCCCTTCGATAAATAGCCGTTTTTCTCGAATCCGGGATCCCCGTGAAACCACTGTATCAATATCCTGTAAATGCTTTCAGCTTCCGGAGTTAATGTAAACTGCGGTTCGAGACTCTTACCGATCCGTTCTACAACAGCCAGGGCAACATCCATTTTGTATGGCATGTATTTATTCCTCCTTATTCCAGAGGTCGTTAACCCTTTTAATGTATCTTTCACCAGATTGTCTATTGTTTCCATTGATTTTCATTCTTTGTTCAAAAACTGTGAAGTATGGCACTTTTGATTTGTCCTTTTTTCGAAGCTTCAGAAGCGACAGGAAGTTCAGCTGCCAGAAATCATCCTGCCTGGCCCAGGCAATGACCTTTCTGATCCGATCAGGCGGATGACCGTCGATATGGATGAGCTTATCCAGGGTATTTACCCATTCCTGTTTCTGATTTTTTGTTTTCGGCCTGAGATCCGTATCGAAATATCTTATGACCTGTTCATAAAGATTTTCTGCTTCCTGGGAATTTTTATTTTTCTCCTTTTTCTCCCCACACCCCTCTTTTTTCTCTTTATTATTATCTTTATCCTTATCCTTAGACCCTAGCAAGGGGCTAGCTAGCCCCTTGCTAGACCCTAGTAAGGGGCTAGTAAGGCCCTTACTAGCCCCATCCCATAAATTATATTTTTTAAGTACTTTGATAACCGAGTTATGGACACGGTTTTGTTCGTTTAGAACTCCATATTGAAATTCAATGAAAGGTGCAATAAACCATCGATTGCGATCAATTTCAATAATACGCGTTTCTCCCTGGTTAAAATATCGGAGAGCATCCTCTCTGTTGACCTTCATGTCCTGTCCGAGATAGACCTGGGCGACCTCGAAATCGATTATCCATATTCCTGCGTGATCACACTCATGACAGAGATAGTCCCAAAGGAGCTTATAAGGCCCTGGCAAGCCCCTTATAAAGGGCTTCTTATATTTATCGGTATCGGTTAGTCTTTTTGCCATAAATAATAAAGAATTTAGTATAAATCGTCTTCTTCGATAATCCGGAGACCGGCATATTGTGCAAGCATCTGTTCTATCCTGGCTCCCTCGCTCCATTGCCAGTCATTGAGCATCAGGATGCCATCCGAGTCCAGCATGGCAGGAATAAGTATTTTCATCGCTTCCATGGGAGAGATATCTTCGCCTACCAGCTTAAGCGGATTGACAAAATTCATCCCGTTGGCCTGGAGGGCCCTTTCACCTCTTTCGAAGTTTCTTTCAGCATCGACCCTGGGTAATCCCGATACTCTTCCTGCTATATAAATTTTCATACTCATAAATCAGGTTGTCTTAATAATTTCTGAATATCTTTCAGGCTTATCTGGTATTTACTTTTAGGCCTGGCATGGTCTTTTTTGAATTGTACCGTGCCCTCAATAAACATCGCCCTGTGAAGCCGCCTGATGCTTATGCCCATCTTCCTGGCTTTGTTCTGAGAGATCCATGGCTTGTAATTCGAAGGCTTTATGCCGAGATTTTCAAGTGTGAATCTGGTCGATTTCTCGGCTATGGTCTCAGCCATTTCGATGAGATCCTCACGTTCTATGACAACAGGATCCTTCATTCCTGATCAGTATCTTTGTCTATCAGCTCTCCGGTGATTTCACTCACCTGGACATCATTGAGGTACTTTATTACTCCCACCATCCTGATGTTGATATCGTTTTTAAGCTTGTGCTCATTTAACTCTGCATTGATCCTCTCCAACAGCTTCACGGCATCACCGTACAGGGATCCGTCGAGAGGCTTTGATCCGGGTGTCGTTGCCATAAGATTCAATTTTTTACCGGTGCAGGGAGGTGAGCCTGCTGTGCAGCGTGGCATCCCTCCCTTCCCCGGCGGGTTAGCTAAGTCATCAGGGCAAGGTGTATATCGAAGATATTCTCGTAACGCCGGGCCCGTGAAGATCTTGCGGCCCTGGTCGCGGGACGTGCAGGGGCACTTCTGAATACCCTCACCATGTTATTTTCGGTCATTATCATCGTAAGCGATAGTACCAGTAAGAATACAGCGATAATCTTTTTAAACGGATTATCTGTAATTGCATATTCATAGAAGATCCACCAACGGCAGAGATCCGTTTCTTTATGAATAGCAAGCTTGCGGTAAATATTTCGCAGGTGAGCCGAGATAGTGTGATTTGAAACAAATAATTTGTCAGCTATCTCTTTTTGAGTGTATCCCCAGGCCAGCAGCCTGGCTATTGATTTTTCTCTGTCCGAGAGACAGGATTCCATGTTCGTGCTAACCCTTTCCATACTAGTTCTGGTTGATTGATTCTCCTGTCCAGGCATCGAGATTGTATTGTTCGAAAAATTCCTCGAGATATTTGATTTCGAGATTCGAAAACAGAGTCTGCCCCCTCAGTTTTTTATCGAAAGTGCTACGTGCCCAGGAACAATCCCGGGAGATCGTTTTACGTGCTTCCCTTACAATTCTGTAAGGCAGGGATCTATATGCAACATTAAAGCCACCCTCGATAATGACCCTGTTTCCATTTTTTACTGTATTTGTGCTATTGACTCGATCCATTTATTTATTATATCTTTGGTTCATGAGCACAAATATATGCAATAAAAACTTACTAACAGTTATATACACGCATTATATGTTATTAACAGTTATTAACAATTATATTAACTTAATATATGAGTCAAGCAGATAGGCTGAAAAAAATCATTGACTATTTAATAGAAACTCCAAATTCTTTTTCAAAAGAAATTGGTCTATCAACACCGACAACTATTTATGACGTAATTGCTGGAAAAAGAGCAATTACTCAAGCATTATTGAAAAGAGTTGTAAGTAATTATCCTAATCTTAATCCTGAGTGGTTACTAAATGGTACCGGAGAAATGATAATTACTAAAGGTCGGCCAATAGAAAAAGTAAAGGATGAGAAAGCCAAAAACGAACAGGAATGCCAGGCATGTAAGGATAAGGATCTCATCATCGAGAAATACGAAAAAATCATTCAACAGCAGACCGAATTAATAGACCAGCTGACAAAACTCAAAAACAAGGATGAATAAATAATTTGGGCATGAAAATTGCGTTGATTAAGAGTCAACCCTAATGCAATCCTGTCATGAACAAACCTAATCCTACTGAAGAGTTACGTATCGCTGCTCTCCAAAAAACAATCAGCTTCTTATGCCGGCAACTTATCTCGAGTTATAAGATAATTGTACGTCTCAGGAGCCAGAATGTAAGGCTGTTAAGTTATATAAACAGATCTAAGTCAAATCGAAAAAAATTTGCATGAAAAGCACTCTTGGCTTAACTTTGATATGTCTGAAAAGTTAAATAAGGTAACTATATAAGTAAGTTTGGCATAAGGTGACAAAACTGTCAATAGATGATTTATCCATCAACAATTTATAAATATAGAGATTGGACAAATCCGTTCCATCAAGAGATTCTTAAGTCAAAGATCATTTACCTTCCCTCGCCCAAAGACCTAAATGATCCATTTGATTGTAGACCACCAATCTCTCTTGAAATGTTAGATTCTGATGAAAAGATAAAAGCATATGTTGAAAATTACATAAAAGATAGTCCGTCAATAAATCAGAATCGGAATGTTGATGTAAAGACTATTAAGACCAAGATGTTTGATTTCATTAAGTATAGAAAAAGTGACTATATAAAAGAATACAATAAAGCTTATATTGAAAAAGGCAATCAACATTTCGGAATTTTCTGTGCTTCAACAATATGGAATAGTATCCAAATGTGGAGTTATTATTCAAACTACCACACTGGATTTTGTATTGGTCTTATAACAGAAGAATTAATAAAATTTATTCCGGGTTTCAGATCAATGAAGACAATTTATCGAAAAGAATATCCAAAAGTGAATCCGCTTGCACCATATGAGAAAGAAAGTCCATCACAAGAATTTATAGACAGCTGTTTCGAAAGATCCCATATTAAAGCTTCTGGCTGGAAACATGAAAAAGAGTATAGGATTTTTTCAAATATTTTTCCTATGCAATTCTATGATGAGTCGAGACAAATTAAGATCAATAGGGATAGTTTTAGAAGTCTTTTTATAGGATTACAGTTTCCAGAAAAGGATCTTTCGACTATGATTGATTATGCAAAAGATTTAAAAGTACCATTATTTAAGGCTGTACAAGTCCCTTATAAATTCAAACTCAGTAAAGTGCGGATAATCTAAAAATACCCTATGCCTAACACGGACAACAAAGGGCATTTATTTGTAACAGTATTTATCTGTTTTACTCCAACCATCTTGACAGCTTACTACTCAGAGATAAAATCGAATCCTGCTATTGTACTGTTAATTAAAAAAAATTTGTATTCAATGTTTAGTTTGTTTAGCTTTGATAATTAAAGTATAAAAACTTATTGCAGGGAAGCCCCCGCTTCCCACCCTGAAGCACGGGGAAAATGCAGCGAGCCCGCCGGGAAACCGGCGGGTTTTTTGTGTCAATTGGTTTTTCTTTTCGATCCATTATTTAACATTTAGTGATCTAAAAAAATAAATTTGCATGAGAAAAAGTACTTGCATAACTTTGATATGTCTGTAAGAGTTAATTAAAGTAACTTTATAAGTTAGTTGCAAGTAATTATTTTTATGAGAGATATTACTTCATTCATACCTTTTTTATCGATTCTTCTAACCTTAATCGGTGGAGGATTAGGTTATTTACTTAAACATATAATTGAGAAAAAGAAAGAACTATCCAGTGAAGTGTCGAAAGTCAGAAGAGAAGTTTATCAACAATTTGTTGATTTAATCATTGATATTTTAGGGGATGTCAAAAAAAATGAAAAAATAGAAGATATAGGATCTAAACAAATAAGTAAACTTTATGATTTCTATAAAAAGTATGTAATCTATGCTTCACCAGGTGTAATTAATGCTTTTTCAAATTATTTTCAATATTTATACTCAATCGTTAATAATGTACAAAAACAAGATGATATAAGACTCTTCAGGTTATTAACAAGAGTAATGGTTGAAATGAGAAAAGATTTAGGGCTGAATAATAGAAAACTAGGTAAAGATGGAGTATACCTTATGAGAGCATTAATTAGTGATTTTGATGAAAAAGTAAAAAAATAATTACCTGCCTATAACAGGGTCAATAAGGTTATTTGCTTGTATTGCAGTGTTAATTAAAAAACTTGCATGAGATTGTCCGCTTGTTTAATTTTGATATGTCTGTAAAGTTAATAATGGTAACTATATAAACGAGTTATATGCTATTGGTGAAGAGGATTATTACTAGAAATCATGGAAGCTGAAATTAAAAGTTTTAATGATATTCCAGAAGGTATGACACCTATCATTACCTCAAAAACTCCAAATAAGGAGTTACTTTTAGACGAAGGAGAATTCCATGTTAAATGGAAAAAAAAGGAGTTTAAAGTAACAGGTAGAATTATTTTTTCTTGGATTCCAAGTGTATCTGTTAAGTTTCGAGGAGAATTTTCATCAGATAATGATAAAATTTCATTTGAAGAATTCATTTCTGATTTAGAGATAGAAGTTGTTTCAGAAAACCTGAATTTTAGTTGTAATGGGCTTATCCAGATGATTAACATATCAGGCCAGAATCATACTATATCTGGAATTCTTAATCCACCCATATATCTCGGTAATCAAAGAACTGATGTAAATATTGTAAGATTTGAAGTGCCCAATCTTTTAAAACTGTCTGGGCTACCGATTCGAAGACAAAAGTCGGTTTATAAAGGCAGGTTATTATTGGAGGATAAAGACTATAGGATAATCTTAGATAATACCTCATTTAAACTAAAAAAGATTTCTAATTTAAAAACTAATGGTGGTTACTTGCTTCAATATACAGGTTCTATTGAAAGGATTAATAATAAAAATATAAATATCAAATCAATACAGGACCTACTTGAGAATTTTACTTGCTTTCTTTATTTCATCAACGGAAGAAGAACTTCTCCACTAATCCTTCATGGATATATTGATGATGAAATAATATGGAAAGATTATACACCTTATATCATTGATAGCTATAAATATGTGATAACCTGGCCATCGAAAAACTCTATAGAAGGTATATCACAATTGTGGTCGAATTTTAGGATTCTTTGGAAAGACCGAATCAATGTAGATTGCTTAAAATCGATTCTACACTGGTATGTTGAAGCAAATAGCAATGCTGCATATGTAGAAGGGTCAATAATTCTAATTCAAACAGCCCTTGAATTGCTCTTCCATTGGATTATTTCTGAGTCATTGTCTTATGTTACATCGAATGATGCTGATAACCTTTCTGCAGCTACAAAGATTAGTTTCTTACTTGCAACATTTAACATCTCACCTGATATTCCCAATGAGTTATGTGGGCTTGTTAAATATTCACAAGAATTTAATATTCTTAACGGTCCAGAAGCATTCGTTAGAATAAGGAACTGTATAGTCCATCCAAGTAAGAAGAAAAGGCAAACACTTAAGGGAGTTAGTAAAGATGCAAAATACGAAGCATTACATCTAGGAATCTGGTATGTAGAGAGAATATTATTGAAACATATGAAATTTAAAGGCAAATATGAAAACCGATGCAAGACTATTACTTCTGGTTTTGAATCTGATGAATTATTTGAATAATACACCAACAGCATATAACATGCAATATAATTAATAGGCTGTGTCACGGTTTTTGCAATTTTCCATCAATCAAATACAAATCAGGATTTTAGTATTGTACTGTTAATCGAAAAAAAATTGCATGAGAAAATTCTCTTGCTTAAATTTGATGTGTCTGTAAATGCATATTAATTTAATACCCTGATAAGATGAGAATAATAATCGGTTTACTTGTACTTTTTCTGACAACGTGCAGCATTTCTGCACAAGACGATTTGTATTTCTCTCCAAAAAGCCAAAGGAGAGACACTTTGTCATATAGCTCAGAAATATCTGCCTTGCGTTATAATATTGGCAAATATCATAAAGAAAGGCAGATTGCATGGACTTTCGCCGGAACGGCAGCTTTGTTTTCAGGAATCGGTGTCGCTACAACAGATTACAGTTCCGAATTAGCTAAATATATGTTTATAGCATCGGCAATTTCCGGTACTGCTTCGATAATTGTGTTTTTTGATTCGGACAAATGGCTCAAAAAAGCTTCTCTGGGTGTTTATCCGGGAGGTGTAAGAATAAAATTTTAACTTAGAGAATTAAACATAACTCTAGGGAAGCTTTCGCTTCCCACCCTGAAGCACGGGGAAAATGCAGCGAGCCCGCCGGGAAACCGGCGGGTTTTTTATAGTTATATTTTCATCCTTCAATTGAATATAAGGCTGTTAAGTTATATAAACAGATCCGGGAAAGATCGATAAAAATTTGCATGAGATTATTCTCTTGTTTAAATTTGATATGTCTGTAAGAATTAATAATGGTGACTATATAAACAAGTTGGCGGCAAGCAAAAAGGACATGAATTAAGCAATAAAAAATATGGCAAACAGAGATCTCACAAATGCCAAATTGGCAAAAATGGACGAGTTTTTCACACAGTACCACGATATCGAAAAAGAAATAGCTTCATACTTGGAATACAACCCTGATGTATTTCGGGGCAAGACAGTGCTATTGCCTTGTGATGATCCAGAGTGGAGTAACTTCACCAAGTTTTTTGCCCAAAATTTTGATCGGTATAGTCTAAAGAAGCTCATCAGTACCAGTTACGCATCAGATAGCAAAAAATACAAAATCGCTTACCAGCCAACTCTTTTTGAAACAAACAATCCACAATACGATAAAAATAAAACTACAAAAAACGGCAAAATTTTTACCCTGGCGCACGATATGACTGGTGATGGCAAGATAGATGTAAATGACTTAGAGTGGTATTACTTAGCAGGTGATGGTGACTTTTTAAGTAATGAGATTAAAGAACTTCGCGATGAAGCTGATATAATCATTACCAACCCTCCTTTCTCTTTATTCCGTGAGTTCTTGGCATGGATTATGGAAGCCAACAAGCAGTTTGTGATTATTGGTAATATGAACGCCATTACCTACAAAGAAGTTTTTCCGCTGATTAAGGAAAATAAAATGTGGCTTGGACCGAGTATTAAGAGTGGTGATCGCGAATTCCGAGTACCTGATGAATATCCAATAAAGGCAGCAGGTTGGAGAATTGATGAAAAGGGCCAGAAGTTTTTACGTATTAAAGGTGTTCGTTGGTTTACAAATATTGACCATGGTCGGCGCCACGAAATGTTGCCGTTGATGACGATGCAAGATAATTTGAAATTCAGTAAACACAAGGAGGTTAAAGGCAACGAATCTTACGATCATTACGACAATTATGACGCCATCGAAGTACCATTCACTGATGCCATTCCGATTGATTATGAAGGAGTGATGGGGGTGCCAATTAGTTTTCTCGATAAATACAGTCCAGATCAGTTTGAGATTACAGGAAGTGATGCGTATGAAGGAACACCACCTAAAAAGAAATATTCTCACAAAGTAAAGGTTGTAGATGGAAAAAGAATGAAATCAAACACAGGAACAATGGGTTGTGTAATTAGAGAAAGTCATTTTGGCTCTGGAACATATTTTGACGTAGGATATCCCGTCAGAGCGGTATACAAACGTATTTTTATTAAACGTCTGAATTAAACGATATGAAAACAACCTTAAAAACCGACATCACCGTTAAAGATATTTGTGAAGGTTTTGTCTATAACGAACTTGAAGGCAAGGGATTGTTTGGTCTGTCTGGTAAACTGACAATCCAACCGGAGTACCAGCGTAACTATATCTATGCCGATGGCAAAAAAGATGTGGCCGTAATGGAATCCATCCTCAAGGGCTACCCAATTGGTTTGATATACTTCAACAAAGTATGCGACGACAATTTAGAGGTTTTAGACGGACAACAACGTATCACAAGTATCGGACGGTTTGTGACTAACAAATTTGCCATCAAAGATGAAAACTGTATGGAGCAGTATTTTAGCGGTATTGCAACAGACAAACAAGAAACGATTATGGAAACGAAACTTCTCATTTACGAATGTGAAGGCACGGAAAGCGAGATAAAAGAGTGGTACCGTACGATTAATATTACTGGAATCCCTCTCAATAACCAAGAGTTATTGAATGCTGTGTATTCTGGGCCATTTGTAACACTTGGCAAAGAAGAATTTAGTAATAGTCAAAACTCCAACATCCAGAAATGGAGTGCATACATAAAGGGAAGTGCCAACCGGCAGGAGTTTTTAGAGAGGGCACTGGACTGGGTGAGTAAAGGAAACATTGACGATTATTTGAGCCGTCACCGATTCGACAATAACATTAATGAGTTAAAAATCTATTTTAACAGTGTGATTGACTGGGTGTCTGGTGTTTTTACCGATGTAGAGAGTGAGATGCGAGGACGAGAGTGGGGACGATTATATGAAGAGTATCATAAGAAATCGTATAACCCTAAAAAGGTATCAGCCGAAGTACAAAAGCTCTACGATGATCCATATGTCAAAGACCTCAAGGGTATCTTTGAGTACATCCTTGGTGGTTCAATCGACACGAAATTACTTGATATACGAGTTTTTGATGAGGCAACCAAGATAGCTGTTTATAAAGCACAAACTGCTAAAGTTGAAAATAAAGGAGAATCAAATTGTCCACTTTGTGCAATTGGACATGATGCCAATAAGAGCAAGATTTGGAAATTAAATGAAATGGATGCTGATCATGTAACAGCATGGAGCAAGGGTGGCACGACAGAGGCCAAGAACTGTCAGATGTTGTGTAAGACGCACAATCGTGCCAAAGGAAATCGTTAAAAAATTAAATGAAATGAATTTAGATGACATCCAAGATGAGGCTCAATATCAGAAATTACAAGGTATGCCTCGTTATCCGTCCTCAGGTAAAAGAAGTGGTTGCAAAACAGGATTTGTAATCTTTGTTATTATTATAATAATTGGAGCAATTATTTTTTTGGCAAAATCTGGATTAAAATTTTTTCAGTAAGTTTATTACTGTCTGTATTGCCTCATCAACTTTCTCCTGATCGAAATCGATATAAAGATCTGTCATGGTATTCAGTCCGTGACCCAGTATCTGTGCAATGATATCTTTCGGGATCCCGATCTTAGATGCTATCGTTGCAAAACTATATCTTGCCACATAGGTTGTGATCGGTAGCTCGATTCCACAATCTTTACCGGCTATTTTTAGGAATTTATTTGTGTTTCTCAGCAGATCCTTATGTTCATAACCCTTCCTGGATGAAGGTGTAATAGCCATCTTCTCCTCTATGAATGAGAGTAAATACTTTTTACCAGGATATCTTTCGAAGATCTCCATTGCTTCCGGGAATACTTTAACAGAATATTCACGGCCGGTTTTGAATCTTTTATAAATGATGCGCCCTTTATAGAGATCTCCCTTTTTAAGGTATAACAAATCCTTCAGGTTAATTCCTCCAAGGTAAAAAATCAGGAAGAAGATGTCAATAGCTCTCTGTTCGGCCCCGGTAAGATATGGTTGGGCCTGCAGCATTCTTCTGAGGTCAGTTAAATTGACTGGTCTTGGTCGTGTTTTCTCCTGACTGATTTTAAACTTACGGAATGGAGAAACAGCAACCTTAATTATTTCGGCATCCAGGGCATGATAGAAAACAGCTCTGATATTATTCAGGTAAATACGAGTACTGTTAATCCTTAGTGAGAGATCATGCCTTAAATACCTCTCAAAATCCTTAAGAAAACTGACAGTTATTTCATTGAACCGAATTTCTTCCCTGTGGGTATAATTCGTCAAATGTTTCAATGTTCCGCCATAACTCTCTGCATAGCTGAACCGGCCCTCCTTTTCAAGTTCTTTAATTCTGTGTTTCATGTATGAGCTGAAAGAGGATCCGTGGGTAGTCTGTACCCTGAGCTTATTGACCAGGGTATTTATATCCATATATATAATGTCGGGTCCGATTGAGGCAATTATGTTATTATATTCATGTACCTGTCTCATCAGGGATCCATTAAGTGATATATGACCTGGATAAGATGTTTTAATCAGGCCATCGGACCCTATATATTTCGGTTCAATATACCAGGGAGTTTTAAAATAACGTACCTTTCTGTTATGCGAGATCCTGATTTTTATATTAGCTTTGTTATCGGAGTTGATAACATTCTTTTTAATAACTGGTTTTATTGAAGGCATTGACTAATTAATTTTGGAGTGCATATGGAGTGCAAAAGGTAGAAAAAAGAATAAAAACGAGCAAATATTTTTTATCTTGATTAAGATATAATAAAAGAAAGGAGCCTGTAAATATGTGAATTACAGGCTCCTTACAGTTTGTCGGGGTAGCAGGATTCGAACCTGCGACCCCCTGCTCCCAAAGCAGGTGCGCTAACCGGACTGCGCTATACCCCGGTCCCTCCTCCGAAGCCTTGGCGAAGGAGGACCTTATTTGCCAAAGTATCAGCATAGGTTTTCGGCAGCGCAAAAATATTACTTATTTTCTAATTACACGAAATATCGAAAAATAAAACAGGATTTATTTAACACTTGTAGTAGTGATCAGCTCATTCCTCCAGTAATCGAGATGATATACAGGTCCGTCGGCATTCCATATCTTGGTTATGATATCAACATCACCATCATTGTCAATATCATACAGAACTGCATCATGCCAGCCGGGATTGTCAATATGAATGATGTATGGCTTAAAAACAGGCTTTGAAACCATGGCGTTTTTACTTTCGTTATACCATATCACACCTCTTTCCTTTAACCCCCTCGGTTTCATTGCCACCTTACCGTCACTCTCCATATATACATCAGGATCTTCCTGCTCTCCTGCAAAAATATCGGGCAGACCATCCATGTTGAAATCAGCTATGCCCAGTGAATGAAATGACCCTGTACCTTCCACATCACCATTTCTTACAGGCGGATCAGGAAGCATCACCGGCTTCCATTCTTTACCCTCACCTTCATTAAGGACATAATAAACATGAGAACCTCCTGTATCGCAATGACTGTAAACAAT
>Ga0180433_10001629_pt1 | contig 37153 bp, 66 predicted proteins | sample SS_ome_8_FD_132980 | JGI IMG/M metagenome (GOLD analysis project Ga0180433, IMG submission 132980) | Hypersaline lake sediment archaeal communities from the Salton Sea, California, USA - SS_1_D_1 metaG | ecosystem: Environmental > Aquatic > Non-marine Saline and Alkaline > Hypersaline >... | reverse complement strand
TAATTATTATACAACTACTTTTACAATGACAGCAGGTGGGGGAGATACTACAAAGACAATACCGTTTGATTGGACTAATGGGTATTTAAAAGTATATAGGAGTGATGAAACTGACGAATGGGTAGAACCAGATATAGACCAGTATGAAACATCATATGATGCTTTAACAAATGCAGGATATAATGATGAGCAAATATATGTACATTGTGAAGGAGCAAGTTTAGATGATGCTCACGTGGGATACCCTAAGACTCAAAATGAAACTGGAATTCCAAAATCAGCAACAACAACTAGTGTTACTTTTGATGATGATGGCAACGATACTAGGTATCTAAAAATATTTGTTTGGGCGTAAGGAGGTAGATATGGATTTTATAGTAATTGACATGGATGGAAGACCTCATAACTTTTTAGATTTTAAATCTACAGATGAGGTTAGGAGGACTATAGGGGATAAATATCAAATAGCGGATATAAAAGAAATAGTAAGAAAAGATTTTGATAATGGAGAGGTAGTTCCAGACATTAAAGATAATAAATTTATAGGCTGGAGAACAAGAACTTCTGAAGAAAATGAAAAAATAAGAGAAATAAAAGAAATTAAAGAAAAAGAATTATTAAGGAAAAAGAAACTTGCATTGGCTCAAATTATAGAAACGGGTAAGAAATACGATATAGATATATCAAAAGAAGAAAAAGAGCTTAAGAATTTAAAGAGCAGGGTGTTATAGAAACACTCCCGTTTAAAATTTTATAGTGCAAAAAGTGATGTTTTTTGAGACAACATTAAAAATATGATAGATTATGTACCTTTTGATAAAGAGGTGATAAATGACTAATTTTGTTAAGAATATAATTATAACAGGCTTAATTATTCTTATTGGGTGGATGGGTATAAATTATTGGTGCGTTAATAGAGAAAATATAAAATTATTAGAAAAAAATCAAGGTCTTTTAGCAAACAATGCTAAGCTTACTGATGATTTAAATGCTAGAATTAAAATAGACACAAAGAAGAATATAGTCTATATCACAGTTAGAGATGAAGAGGGAAAACCTAAAACTAAGATAACAGAACTTCCTAAAGAAAGTGTTGTGGACGTAAAGGTTACAAAAGATGATAAAGAAATAATTATTGATAAGCCATGGATTGTTTTTCCATTGTCTTTAAATTTATCAGCACAATTTAGCGATAATATCAGACCCACAATTGGATTAAGATATATAAGAATTGATAAGTTTAGTTCTAGCTTAAATATTAATACCGAATCAGCTTCAATTTCATTAGAAAGAGATATAAATGATTTTTTTCCAATGTTTAATAATTCTTATTTGGGAATATTTTATGGTAATAATGGATTTGGGGTTTGTTTAGGAGCTTCATTATAAAAAAGGGGAGGGGGGAAATGAATAATTTTTTATCAAAGCATGTAGATAAATTTGCGCACTTGGGAGTTATTTATATAATTACTGATTTGTTAAGCAAATATGTTGCTATATCATGCTTACAATTATTTGCAATAATATCTTTAATTATATTGTTAAAAGAAACATATGATTTAATGGTTAAAAATAAAGCAAGTTTATTAGATATATTGGTAGGATATATTGGGTTTACACTAGCTATTTTTCTATAAATTTAAAAGGAGTAATAAATGAAAGAATTATGGGCCAAAATATGGATTTATATTAAAAACATATTTGCTAATCCCTTAGAGTTAAAAATGGCGGCAGCAACTGCGGGAGGATTTTTAAGCAAAACACTAGAATGCCTTTTTGGGGATATTAATGAGGCATTTGCGGCAGTATGGATATTATTTTTTATTGATTTATTTTTAGGACTTTGCAAAGCATGGAAGGCAAAAGATATAGATAGCTCTAAATTAGAGCAAAGTGTTTATAAGGGAATTGCATATTCTATTTTATTAATTGTAGGAGTGCAAGCGGGGAGAGCTTCATCGTTTCTTTTTTGGATATCAGGATCATTAATTTTTGTAATGGTGGTTACTGAAATTCAAAGTATCTTAGAAAATTTAACATTATTAGAGTGGTTTAGGCCTCCATTGTGGTTAAAGGATAAGATATTGAAGCTAAAAGAAAAAGATCCTTTTAAGGATAAATAATAATTGTTTTTGTAAAGGAGAGATATGAAGAATTTAAAAGAATTGAAAATAAATAAAAATTTAGTGATTATATTATGTGTGTTATTGTTATCAATGTTTTTGGGGAAAGAGATAAAATATTTTTTTGAAGAAAAATTTACTCCTAAATATTATCAAATAGGAGATTTAAAAATAAAAGCTGATAATTTAAAAATTATTAAGAAGTATTCTGGGAAATATGATGTTGATTATTTATTAATTTGTGCATTAATTCAATATGAAAGCGGATTTAAATCATGGATGGTTTCTAGGACTGGAGCAACTGGGATGATGCAAGTATTGCCATCAACGGGTAAAAATATTGCAAAAGAATTATCTATTGAAGCGGATGATAAATTAGAATATTTATACGATAAAGACACAAATATTAATATAGGAACATATTACTTATCAACATTAATAGAAGATTATAAAGGAGAAAAAGTAGCCGCAATAGCAAGATATAATTATGCTAACATGAATTGGAAATTTGGATGGGATGTTTATAATTATTATCTTAATTTAAGTAAGCAAAAAATTAAAAAAATAAGATAATTGTACCTATGTACCACGTGTACAAAAGGTTGAGTTGACGATATTCGTCAATTTAAGCTCTTTAAGATGTAAGTCTTAGAGAGCTTTTTTTTGTAAATATATGTTTACAAACAAGTGAAAGTATGATATAATATATAATGTAGGGTAAATTTATAACATAAAAACATTAAGAAAAGTGTTAAAAAATGAGAGTTTTTAAGTAAAAATGAAAATTTATAAAATTAAGAAATACTTGTTTACAAATGAATGAAAATGTGATATAATATATACATAATTAAAAAGGAGGTAAAACAATGGATAACACTGAACAAAAAGCTTTAAGAATACTTGACGAACTACAAAAAGAATTATGTGAACAATTTCCCCCTAACCATTGGAATAGTTTTAAAGTTTGGTCTGCTTATCGTAATTTGCAAAAAGAACTTAAAAAAGGGTTATATAAGGAGGAATAAAATGAATAAACAAGAAAAGATAGACCAAGCACGGAAGAAATATGAAGCAACAGAACAACCTGCATGGGAGGAATACTTAGCAATACAGCAACCTGCATGGAAGAAATATGAAGCAATGCAGCAATCTGCATGGGAGGAATACTTAGCAATACAGCAATCTGCACGGAAGAAATATGAAGCAATACAGCAACCTGCACAGGAGAAATACAAAACAATACAGCAATCTGCATTGAAGGAATATGAAGCTATGAAAAAGAAAATATTGAAGGAGGAATAAAATGAATAAACAAGAAAAAATTAACCAAGCATGGAAGGAATTTCTAGCAATAGAACAGCTCGCATGGGAGAAATACCTAGCAATAAAAAAATCGGCATTGAAGAAATATAAAGCAATAAAACGAACTACATGGAAGGAATATGAAGCAACAGAACAATCCGCATATAAAAAATACTTAGCAATGCTACAATCCGCACGGAAGAAATACGAAGCAATAAAAAGAAAATATTGAAATAGCTTGACATATAGCCGTATTATGTTATAATTGTATATAGAAAAGAGGTGGTAGATTATGAAATTAATTAAAATAACAGTATTAATTATTTTTCTTTGTTGGTTAGCTTCTGGTTTTACAATAGCCTTTATAAAACCTATTAGATTTGCCGTAATAGGAGATACTCATGTGGGGCTTGAAGACTCAATTTATAAACAGGTTATAAATGAATTAAAAAATGAAGATATTGATTTTATAATAAATCTTGGAGATATAACTCAAAGTGGCTTAAAGACACAATATAATGAGTATATAGACGCAACAAATTCCCTTGATATTCCTGTTTACAATGTCATTGGCAACCATGATATAGAAGGCAACGGCAAGACTCTATATGAGGATTATTTTGGGGCTTCTTATCGTTCTTTTAATTATGAAGGGCTACACATTATCTTTTTAGACAATGTAAGTCAATCAGGGCTTGGGAACGCCCAAAAAGAATGGCTTGAACAAGACCTTGCTGAAAATGATAAACCCGTAATTGTTTGTATGCACATACCAGTATATGACCCTACAAAAAAATTTCCAAATAGATGTTTTATGGATGATGATAGCCGATATTTAACAAAACTTGCCGAAGTCTATAATGTTAAATATATTTTAGCAGGTCATGTTCATGGATATGCAAAAGGCGAAAAAAATGGAGTTGTTTATATTATATCTGGCGGAGCAGGTGGTAAGCTTACAATGCAAAGACATAGACAAAATAATTTTGGCTGTAGTCATATAGTTTATGATGGAGTTACTTTTCATCACTATATTTTAATGGAGTATAATGGGCAAACCCTGACAGATAATTATATAAAAATATAGCTTGACATATAGCCGTATTATGTTATAATTGTATATGAAAATAAAGGAAAGGGGAGGTGAGAAAAATGATAAGAGCATATTTTGACAGCGATACAAACATGATAGAGGTAATAGAATTAGAAGAAAGGATAAACGAAAAAGAGGTTGAGATAATAGGATTAAACGAGATGGTCGGTTATAGGTTAGCGTAGCGGGTAAGGGGGCAGTGCTTACCCGCCTGCCCCTCATTAAATTAAGGAGAAATAAAATGAATAAACAAGAAAAAATTAACCAAGCGTGGAAGGAATACGAAGCAATACGGCAATTTGCATGGAAGAAGTACAAAGCAATACAACAACCTGCAGAGAAGAAATATGAAGCAATAAAACAATCTGCATGGAAGGAATACAAAGCAATAATACAAACTGCAATAAAGGAATATCAAGCTAGAAGAAAGAAAATATTGAAGGAGAAATAAAATGAACAAGCAAGAAAAGATAGACCAAGCATGGAAGAAGTATGAAGCAATAAGACAACCTGTATTGAAGGAATATCTAGCAATACAGCAATCTGCATGGAAAAAGTATAGAGCAATAGAACAACCCGCTTTGAAGGAATATGAAGCAATACAGCAACCTGCATGGGAGGAATATCTAGCTATACAGCAATCTGCATGGGAAAAGTATAGAGCGATAGAACAACCCGCTTTGAAGGAATATGAAGCTATAAAAAAGAAAATATTGAAGGAGGAATAAAATGAATAAACAAGAAAAAATTAACCAAGCATGAAAGGAATATGAAGCGATAAAACAACCCGCACGGGATGAATACTTAGCAATAATACAAACTGCATTAAAGGAATGTGAAGCACTAATAAAATCTGCATGGAAGGAGTACCGAGCAATAAGACAAACTGCAATAAAGGAATATCGAGCTAAAAAAAAGAAAATATTAAAAGGGGAAATAAAATGAAAAAACAAGAAAAGTTAAATAAAGCATATGAGGAATACCTAGCAATAATACGACCCGCTTTGGAGGAATTTAGAGCAATAAAACAATCTGCATGGGAGAAATACCTAGCAATACAGCAACCCGCACGGGAGAAGTATGAAGCGATAGAACAACCTGCATGGAAGAAATATCTAGCAATAAGACACCCTGCATTGAGGGAATATGAAGCAATAGAACAACCCGCACGGAAGGAATATGAAGCAATAGAACAATCCGCATTGGAGGAATACAAAGCAATACAACAAACTGCATCGAAGAAATATGAAGCTATAAAAAAGAAAATATTGAAAGGAGAAATAAAATGAACAAGCAAGAAAAGTTAAATAAAGCATTAGATAAAGCATATGAGGAATACCGAGCAATAGAACAATCTGTATGGAAGAAATACTACGTAAAACAACAAACCGCTTGGGAGAAATACTTAAGAACAGAAAGCGCTACATGGAAGAAATACAAAGCAATAGAGCAATCTGCATGGAAGAAGTATGAAGCAATAAAACAACCCGCAGGGAAATCGCAACACAAGGAATTGAAAAGAAGTAGAATACCGATGGGAGAAATGTGAAGCAATAGAACAAAAATTAAGGAGGAATGCAATGAATAAGCTATTACAATTAAAAAAAGATATTCGAGCAATGAGGGAAAAACTAATAGAAGAGGAAAGCAAGCATGGTATGTATGAGAATTTTGGGGGAAAAGAAATTCGCACCCTAGAGAAAAAGTATAACTTATATGGGCATTTTGGGAAAGCTGACACATCTAAAGCCTTTGATAGTTATAGTGAAAAGCTCGAAGCAAGGGGAATGATGCTTGATTTTGGAGATTGGTGCGCGAATTATTGCGGAAAAGTGGGGTTATAAAATGAAAAAATTCAACATAAAAGAGTACGAATTAATGGCTGGGATTTTTGAGTATATGGTAAAAAAAGGACTTGGATTTTGTTACACGCAAGATGGTCGCTTGATAGGTAGAGAACAGGCAAAAGAGTACCTTGTTGTAACAAAAGAGGTAAAAAACGGCGAAGTTATAAAGGAGGAGAAATAATGGGATTAGATATGTATTTATACAAGAAGATTTTTGTGGGCGGGGAATTTCATGGCAAAGAAATAAAAGGGGGAGTTGATATAACAATCCATAAAAAGAAAATAAAATTAAAAGCCAGAAAGGTAAGCTCTATTCAAACACAAGTTGCTTACTGGAGAAAAGCTAATGCTATTCATAAGTGGTTCGTTGATAATGTTCAAGATGGTAATGATAATTGCGCGGGGTATCCTGTTTGGAAGGACAAACTAGCCGAATTAGTAAATTTATGTAGAGAGGTATTAACTAATAAAAGATTGGCGAAAAAGTTGCTACCAAGGCAAGATGGATTTTTCTTCGGCTCTCTAAAATATAACTCGGACTACTTTGACGACCTAAAAGATACAATAGAAATGCTCGAAAAATTACCAGAGGGGGAATATATCTATACTTCAAGTTGGTAAGGAGGTCAATATGAAAAGATATCTCAATGAAGTTGAAAAGCAAAATATAAAAGCTGAATTGGTTGAAACTTTACAACAGATTAAACGAGACATAGAGTATGAATTAGAAACTTTACGAGTAGAGCAAAAGGGTGAAACGATTATTTGGTTAAATGGGAAAGTTGGGGAAGCAAAGGAGGTAAAAAAATGTTTATAATGAAGAATTTTAAAAGATTATAGAGTATGTTTAAGAAAGGAATTAAATATAATGAAAATAACAAATAAGTTCGTTAATATAAAACAAAATTTAAGATTTAACCAGTTGGGAATAGCACAAAGAATATATATGGGAACAAAGAGTAAAAGTGCTCAAATAAGACAAATTTTACCTATAAATAAGTTTACAGTAGATTTTTTTCCTGAAAATATTTTATTTAAGATTATTCTAAATACGAATATAAAAAGCTTTGTAGTAGCGCATCCTGATTGTTCCGATGATGAAATTTTTAATGCTTGTAATTTTCCCTCAAGATATTGTATTAGCGCTTTTATTGTAAGACATAAGGATTGTTTTGAATTATATTTTAAAACAATAAATACCTTAGGGGATAAACAAATATTTGAAGAAATGTTAAGAGAAATTATTCCTGAAAAATATTTAATAGAATCAAGTAGAAAACATTCAACTGTTATATAATATTAAATTTTATATAAGGAGGTGAGATAAGATGAGAAGAGCTAAAGGAAAAAGATGGACAAAGATAGAGGATTTAAAATTAAGAAATATGTGGTTTGAAAAAAATCCTAAATGGGAAGAAATCATTGATTTTGATAAAATGGCGGCAAAAGAATTTTCAACAACATTTACTAGAATAAGATATAGAAGAGTAAAGTTAGGATTATGTTCTTTTAAAAGAAGAAAAGGAAAAAGAGCTAAATCACCTATGGGATTTTTTAAACAAGTGAATAGTGAAAAAGATACTATTTCTTGTGAAATTCCCAATAATCTTTTGAAAAGCTTAATAATAAATCAAAAGATGGCATTGATTCCTAATAAAGGAAAAATATTTTTAAGGAAACAATAATTATATTGGGGGGAGGTCTTCAAGCTTTTTCCTCCCCCCTTTTTAAAAAAAAAGGAGTAAAATAATGAATAATATATTAACAGATGAATATATAAGAGAAAAATCTCCTGCAATTTTTTCTAATATTCCTTCTCAAAATGTTTCTGATAAATATTCTTTTGTGTCTACAAAAAATGTTATAGAGTTACTTAAAAAAGAAAATTGGCATGTAGTTAATGTAAAACAAAAAGGCACAATAAGTAAATATAGAGATAAGTTAAATTATCAAAAACATGTTGTAAGATTTAGGCATATTAAAGATTTAGAAAAAAATATTACAAATAATGATTATATTAAAGAAATAGTAATGACAAATTCACATGATAGAACTTCTTGTTTTGTATTTCATATGGGAATATTCAGGCAAGTTTGCTCTAATGGGTTAGTGGTAGCAGATACGAATTTAGCAAAAATAAAAATAACACATAAGGGGTTTGAAGAAAAAGAAATTGAAATTATAATAAAGAAAGTTATGAAAAATTTTGAATTTATTCCTGAACAAATTAAAGCAATGAAAGGAAAGCTTTTAAATAATAATCAAAAATTAATGTTAGCCAAAAAAGCATTGCAACTAAGATGGAAAGAAAAGTGCCCAATTGCTCCTGAAAATTTATTAAGAGTGCGTAGAAAAGAAGATGAAGAAAGAAATTTATGGATTACTATGAACATTATTCAAGAAAATATAATGAAAGGAGGATATTTTGGAAGAAAAATAAGAGCTATCAAAAATATAGATAGAGAAATTTATATAAATAAAAAATTATGGGAAATAGCAACACAATACTTAAGTTAAAATGATAATTAAAATTGTTAAAAGAGGTAATGAATAATGAGAATAAAACCAACAAATAAAATGTTAATATCGCCAGTGTTTAAAATGTCCCGTAATGATGTTAGAAAAATGACATATCAGCAGAATAAAATAGTTATTTTCAGTAAGCCATCTATTGAGGTTACTATGAAGGGCGTTCCAGACAACATAATGTTTAAAATTCTTTTCGATACTCGCTATAAGCTTATAGCCCTAGCACAAGCTGATATGTTATTGCATGATATGGCCGAATTTTTACATAAAGATTATGATAAAAATAATGGAATGTTCAACCCTCGCGATTGCATAGGCGGTTATTTTATAAAGAAAAACCAAACAATTGAGATATCTGAATTTGAAGAAAGCTCATTGCCAGAGGTAAGAAATGGTTTTCCATTATGGGAAAGGGTAAAAGTTATGTTTGAAGATACAAAGTTTAAAGTCGTAGAATATAAGAGCTTTCTCCAACAGCCAAAAGTGCTATTCCCAAACGAGACGGATTTAGAGTTTGATATGTTTATGAAAATAAGGAGGGAAGAATGAATAAGATACAAAAACTATTTAATAATTATAGTCAAGCGCATTTAAAACATTATATACATCAAGAATTAAAAGTAGAAAAAAAATCTTTACATTTGGCTTCCGGAATTTCTTTATTACCTTTTGCAGAAGCGTATATAGGAGTTAATCCAGTTGTTACTGATATAGAGACAAATGTGTTTCATTTGCCAACTATTATAGTAAAAAGATTCTTAGAAGATAATAAGATAGATTCCCAAAAAATTTTAAACAGAATGGAGTTTATTGGGGTAGATATATTAAGCAGAAAATTACACAATAAATGGGATGATGATGTTTTTGATTTTATTACTTTTACAAATTTCTTTAAATCAGCTTTTGTTCAAAGGCAGATTAATTTAACAGGATTTTCTTCAAGTGCAATTGCTTATAATGTTTTAACATTTATCTTAAATAAAATTAAAATCGGGGGGATGGTTACAATAACAGACGATATAATACCGGGGAATAATTTAGGACTATTAAGTTTTGCTTTTAATGTTAGTACGTACAGTAAAGAATTTATATTGATTGAAGATAAACTTCCCTCTACAGATGAAAATGATGGAGCATTTTTAAGAGTTGTTGCAAAGAAAGGAGATGAAATATGACTTTAATACCTAAAATTACAGCGAAGTTTTTACTTTGTCCAGGAAATATGAAATTTGGTAAATATGGAATAGCAGAGAAAATTTATAATGTTGAAATTTTTAATGGTAATGATTTAACAACTAATATTTTACCTCTTAATCTTTAAAATACTTGTTTACAAATGAATGAAAATGTGATATAATATATACATAATTAAAAAGAAGGCAAGGAGATAATTGAAATGAAATTGAAAGCACCAAAAGAATGGAAAGAAGTTAAAGGCATTTTTGTTGGTGGGTGTGTTAAAAGAGGGGAAGGTAGTAGTTTTCGAGCAAAGGCTCATGCTCATAATTTCACAATAGATCCTTTATTTGGGTGGATATGTGTTAGAAGTTTGAAAAGAATAGGAATTTATGTATTAAATTATGATGGGCAATTTGATGGAGAAATTATAACTCCCTCCAATTTGTTATGGCATGAGTATTCTCATATTTTATTACCCAATAGAGGACACGATAAAATATGGCGAGAAAAATGTAAAGAGCTTAACAAACAATTTAATTGTAAAATAGCTTATTCATATACTAAAAGAGCAAAAAAGAGTTGAACAAAAAGAAAATATTGAAGAAGATGTGAAAATCTTAAATTGCTAAAGGGTTAATTTCAGTATTGATAAATAAAGGAGAATAAATAATATGGATATTTTGAAATTTTTTGTACAAGGCACCCAAGCTTCTCAAATGATAGAAGATTTAATGGGCTGTATACAAGATGGCTGGGAAATTGATGCTATACTTGGCTTTATGATAGCTAAATATGAGTCAAGTGATAAAGAATTAGCAATAATAAAAGAGGTGATAAATATTGAGCGGAAGCGAAAAAGAAGCATTGGTGGATTTTTTAACGACGAAGTATAAATCTATGTGTTTTCCTATTTCACGTGGTACAAAAATTGATAGCGCCATATCTATAATAGCAACATTAAGGGGAGGTGATTATACTAAAAAATTAAAAGTTCGACAATTGTTTGTGGTAGCAGATAAATTATATAGGCAATATATGGGGTCTATAAAAAATAAGGAGGGTAAATAATGAAGAGCAGAAAATATAAAAAATGGGATTATATAAAAACAATTAAAAAAATAATTCTTCCGGTGTCATTTTTAATAATTTTTGCATCATCATGTTCATTAGTTTCTTTTAGATTATCTTTATTAGAAAAAACTATAAATACTAGAGTATCTTTATGGGAACAAAAAATGGGATTAGAGCAAAGAGAATGGATTAAAGCTAAAGCATCTCACTTTGGGCGTGGAGATAATTTATTGGGTAGACATATGTATACAGGGGTAAAATTGAATGATAAAGATTTATTCTTTGCTTCAAGAGATATCCCCATGGGCACAAAGGTACATTTTTATTATGAAAAAACTGGGAAGCACGCGGTTGGAATATGTATGGATTGGGGTCCAGCGAAATGGACTGGCAAAATTGTTGATTTGGGACCTGCGCTAGCTGATAGTTTAGGATTTAAGGGGGTAGATTATGTAGCAATGAGAGTTTTAGAGTAAAATCGCGGGGTACTTTAAATGAATAAGCTAAAAATGTGTGGGAAGTGTCAAGCTTTAATCTCTAAAGGAAGATATTGTGAGGAGTGTGAAATGGAAAAAAAGCCTAAGTGTGATTTATGCGGAAAATCTTTTGAATATACTCAAAATTCTGTATTTTGTAAAGAGTGTAAAGAAAAAGTAATAGAAATGAATAAAAAAATATTAAACAGCAGGGGAATAAAGGTAAAAAAGAATATGAAAATTAATGGATAGTGCATTGCATATGTTGTTATACAACAATTGTGGAATTATCTATTTATTTATTTTATTTAATTATTAAAATTAAAACTAAAGGTTAAGACTAAAGATTAAGATTAAAGGTTAAGACTAAAGGTTAAAATAGCTGTTTACAATGTTAAAGAACAATGATATAATACAACAATAGCGTATACAATGTTATATATCATTATAGCACAAAAAACAATAAGGAGGTGAAAAAATATAAATGAATTCTCAAAAATATAGTTTTATTTGAAAGGAGCCCGGTAATGACTAAAATAAAGTGTAAGAAAAGAATAAAAACTAGAAGATTTAACGCTAAAAGAGAATTTATTAAACAAATGGTTTTATCTAGAATATCGCGAGAAGAATATAACTTGAACCTAAAAGAAACTAAAGATATTATAAATAAAATTTATAATGGGGAAAATATAAAAATAGAGGATAGCATATTACTATGAAAAAAGAAAAGCTTTTAAAATTAATAAGAGATTATAACAAGTATCAAGATAAAGTGAAAAATATAAAAAAAGAATTGCTTGGGGAATTGATAAAGATAAATCCTGATGAAAAACAAAATGCTTCTTTATTAGTTGGTAAGTGGAAATTAACTAAATCTTCTAGGGCATCTTATATATGGGATATAGGAAAGTTGGAATTAAAATTAGGTAAAGATTTGTTTAATCAAGTTATAGATACTAAAATAAGTGTGAATAAAGATAAATTAGATGAGCTATTTAGATTGGGACAATTAAATGTAGAAAAATTACGAGGCACATTTGAAATAAAGTATTCCCAAGCTCTTCTTATTCATGATACGAAAAAAAAGTAAGGAAAAAAATGATAAAAAGGAGGGGGAATATAGTTGAGCTATTACGATGATGTTATGGTTGCTAAGTTTTTAGTTGATTTATTTAAAAGCATTGGGCTTAATGAAGAAGAATTAAGTGGGCTTAAGAGTTTTATAATCAACTATAGGTTTATTAATTCTGATAGAATAAAAAGATTTAATCGTGAAATTGATAAGCTGATTAAAGCAACAATTAAAAAGAGAAAAAATAAAAAAATAGGAAGATAAAATGAAAAAAATAAATAGGATACAAAAGCTGCAGTTTGAATTAATGAAAAAATCAAGTTTTAATTCATTTAATGGCAAAAAAGTCGTTGAAAGCTTGATGGGGAATAGAGATTTATGGAAAGGAGTAATTTTTGATAGAGCGGGCTATTGCCTAAACAATAAAGTTGTTGGGGAATATATTAGCTTAATCAAGTTAAGAGATATTGAGGATAACATTTGGAATGCTGATACTTTGTTTATTTTGCCTTCAGGGAAAGATGATAAGAAGTTAAAAAAAATAGCTGAAACTTGGAGTGCAGATGAGGTTACTTGGGAAAATAATGGGGACCAATATGATTTAGGGAGTAGAGGATCAAAGTATGATGATATGAAAATTTTAAGAGTATGGTGGGATTAAGATTGAGGAAAAATATATATAAAATAAAAAAATGGTTTTGTAAAGTTTTTGGACATAAGTTTGATTTAGTTGAAAAGATAATGTTTGATATTCAATTAGATGCATTAAATGCTGACAAATTGTGTCCAAAAATAAAATGTTTAAGATGTGAGAGAATCTTTACTAAATATAATTACAATAAAATTTTTAAAAGAAAAGAGGAATAAAATATGCAAATTTTATCTATATTGTCTTATGCGTCTTTAATATATCTTTTTGTGTGTGGTATAATTTTTAATTTTATTACTTTTTTTGTATTAGTCGTGTGCTTTATGGAAGTCTTAGGGGATTTGAGAAATAATTAAAAGAGAAAAAAGGGAAAAAATAATGAAGATATATGATGGGAAAAATGTTCCAATTAAATCTTGGTGTGGAGACCCAGAGCAAGGAGTATTAGATCAGGCTTATAATCTTTCTTCTTTGCCATTTATATTTAAACAAGTATGCCTTATGCCGGACACTCACCAAGGTTATGGTATGCCAATTGGCGGGGTATTAGCTACTAAGGATGTAATTATCCCAAATGCTGTGGGAGTTGATATTGGGTGTGGTATGTGCGCAGTTAAAACTTCTTTAACTGATATTGATACTAATACGCTTAAAAAAATAATGGGTGAAATTAGAAAAGCTATACCTGTTGGTTTTAATCATAATAAAAAAAAGCAAGATGAAAAATTAATGCCTAAAAAAGCGATCGCGGATAATATATTTTCTTATTCTGTAATATCAAAAGAATTTAATTCTGCTCTTTATCAGCTTGGAACACTTGGTGGGGGCAATCATTTTATTGAAATTCAAAAAGATAATGAAAAAAATATTTGGGTTATGGTTCATTCTGGGAGTAGAAATTTGGGGAAAAAGGTTGCAGATTATTATAATAAAATGGCTATTGAGTTAAACAGAAAATGGCATAGCTCTGTTCTTAAGGAATGGCAGTTAGCTTTTCTTCCAGCTGATAGTGATGAGGGTAGAGCATATTTAAGAGAAATGCAGTATTGCGTTGATTTTGCTTTAAGCAATAGAAAATTAATGATGAACAAAATACTTGATATTATTGATAGTCATTTTTGTGATTATGAAAATTATAAATCTTCAAAAAATGAATTTAAATCAATGATAAACATAGCTCATAATTATGTTTCCCTTGAAAATCATTTTGGACAAAATGTTTATGTTCATAGGAAAGGGGCAACATTAGCTAGAGAAGGAATTGTTGGAATTATTCCTGGTTCTCAAGGGACAAATTCTTATATTGTTAAAGGATTGGGTAATAAAGAAAGTTTTATGAGTTGTTCTCATGGAGCCGGTAGAAAAATGAGTCGTACTAAGGCTATAGAAAATTTATCATTAGAGGAAGAAAAGCAAAAATTAGATAATCTTGGGATTATTCATAATATTAGAAATATAAATGATTTAGATGAGGCTAGTTCCGCTTATAAAGATATAAATGTTGTAATGGAAGAGCAGAAAGATCTTGTAGATATTTTTGTAGAGCTTTCCCCTCTTGGGGTTATAAAAGGATAATGATTAATAAAAAATGAGTAAAGATTTGTTAAAAATAATACCAAAAAAACAATTAGATAGAGTGTTGAATCAATATCGGTGTGATCTTTCTCCAGATTTTTTAGGGTTTACTGATATTTATAAAAAATTATCTTTAATTATTCCAAAGCATTGGATTATTATAGACTTTGGCTGCTCTTATGCCCCGCAATGTTTTTATTTTATAAATCATAAAAAATATATAGGGATAGACCCAGAAGCCCGTATTAGATTTTATACAAAAAATACTAAGTATTATTTAATGACTACAAAAAAATTTATAGAGAAATTTTTAAGTAATTTTAATCAAGAAGAAACTTTTGCAATATGCTCTTATGTTCCCACATGGTATGGACATGATAGCAAAGAATTGGTAAGAAAGAATTTTAAAAATGTTTTTGTATATTATCCACACGGGGGACATCCTAAAATATTTTAGTTAATAAGGAGGTGATAAATGATCTTTTATTTTATATTTGAAAGGAGGTGTAATATGGAAAAATTAAGAAAGATGTTTAAAAGCAGCAGAAGATTAAGAGAATATATAGATAAAAACGGAGGAGTAACTAAAACAGCAAAAAGATTGAAAGTAGATAGAAAAGTATTGTATAATTTTAGGGATGAGATGGGTATTTTGTAAAGAGGAGCTGGGCTAAAGTGGCCATTTACTTTAGCTCAGCTTTTATTATAGGATATAAAAAAAAAGATAAGGAGAATAAAATGTCAAAAGAATTAAAAGAAAGAGTGATTAAGCTTGAGGATTTGACGAAATCATTAAAAGTAGATGCAGAAAGACTAGAAGAAAAACCTTATGGGACAAGTTGTACTAATTTTAGAAAGACATGTCAAGAAATTAAAAAGATGGCGCAGGATTTAAGGATTATAGCTATGAAAGATTCTAAAGAAGCAAGGGTATAATTATTGTCTGTTTATAATGATTTTATAAAATTATTAGATAAGCACAACATATGTTATATTGTTAGAGGGCGTGAAATCCAATTTACTTGTCTTTGGCACAAGGATTCACGCCCCTCCGCTTCTTTTAATTTAGATAAAAAAGTTTTTATTTGTTTTGCTTGTGGCGCAAAAGGTACTTTACGAGATATAATAATGAAATTAAATGGGACTGTTGAAGACGCAAAAGATAATAATAAACAAAACATTGTAGATAAAATAAGCCTTCTTTTTAAAAAAGAAAATGAAAAACATAAACAAATAGAAGTTTTAAATACTAATATTTTAGAGAATTTTAAAACAAGAAATTATGATTATTTGTTAAAAAGAGGGTTTGAAAAAGATATTTTAATTGAGTTTAATATAGGGTTTGATAATAAAACATCAAGAATTACTATTCCAATTTTTGATGAAAAAAATAGATTAAGGGCGATTTTTGGAAGAAGAATTATAGATAATGATTCTCCTAAGTACATTCCCTTGTTGCCAAAAAAGAATTTTAAAAAATCGCATGTATTGTTTGGGCTTAATAAGATTGATTTAAATGATAACATAGGAATATTGGTAGAGGGACATTTGGACGTTATAAGGGCGTTTCAATGTGGATTTAGAAACACAATGGCGATTCAAGGTAGTAATATATCTGATGAGCAAGTTTGTCTTATATTAAAAAGATTTGATAAGCTTATAATTGCTATGGATAATGATAATGCTGGGGAAAGAGCTACAAGAAAAATTATTGATAAGATAAAAAGGTCTATAATTTTATATAAGTTTAAATATTGCTCTCAAGATATTAAAGATATAGGGGAAATGAATAGTGACCAAATTCAATATGGTATAGATAATAAAGAGATCATTGCATGAATAAAGAATAGCAAAAAAATTGGATTTTTAGAAAATAAACTTATTTACTTTTTATCTTAAATATGTTATAATACATAAGAATAAAAGAAAGGAAAATTATGACTATTCCCTGCCCCACATGTAATTCATTAAAAGAAGAAAATATTATTAATGTTAATGATAAAACAATTACATGTTATTGTAATAAACAAAGAGAAATGAAGCGAAAGTATGAGAAGGCAAATATTCCTCAAGAATATTGGTATTTAGATTTTGATGATTTTAGAAAGCAAGATCAAAAAATAATTAAGAATGTGAAAAAATATGTAGAGAGTTTAGATTTTTATTACAAAAGCGGGATAGGATTTTTTTTGCATGGAGACATAGGAACGGGAAAAACATTATTGTCTATATGTATATTAAAAGCAGCAATTAGGAAGAATTATCAAAAGATTTTTTTTACATCATTATCAGATATAGTAAACTTGTATACAGCAGGGTGGTATAATCATCAAGAGCAGAAAAAATTTCAAGATGTGTTAATTAATCATGATTTTATTGTTATTGATGATGTAGGTAAAGAATTTAAAGCTGGCAATGATTTAACAGCAAGTACTTTTGATAAAGTTTTAAGATATAGAAGGAATCCAACAGTTATAACATCTAATATTAGGTTAAAGAAAATCCATACAATATATGGAGAATCAATTAAGTCTCTTATTTATGGAAAGCTTTTAAGGGCGAGGGTTGAGGGAGCAGATTTTAGAAAAGAGCTTTTGTCTCGCCTTAAATTGAGTAATAAAAATGATTTTAAATATAGGCCTTTAAAATAATTATGAATATAGAATTAAGATTTTTAAATAAGCTTTTAACCACTAAACAAATAAATTTAGCATTGAAGAATGCTGTTGCATCTGATATGTTTTTAATAGAAGAAAATAGAAGGATTTTTGAATTTATTTGTAGTCATTATAGACAATATAAACAGATTCCTTCTATAGATACAATAAGTTCTAAGTTTAATTCTTATAATTATTTTGAAGAACATGAATCTTTATCTTTTTTAATAGATCAATTAGTCGAAAGAAAATGTAGCATAGAGCTAGAGCAAATATTATTATTAACAGCAAATATTCTTAAAGAAGGTAAGGCTTTTAAAGCTATTGAAGAGTTGCAAGGTAAATTATTACAGCTTAAAAAGGATGTTAGAATAGAAGATGATATAGATTTAAAAAATTATGGGGAACACAGGTTAGATACTTATTTAAAATCTCTTGATGTGAAAGGGTTGTCGGGAATTCCTTCGGGATTTTCATCAATAGATAGAGTTACTTGTGGATTACAAAATGGAACATTAATTTCTGTAATAGGGCCTACAGGTATGGGAAAAAGCTTTACTGCTATTTTTATGGAAACTAATGCTTGGCTTGCTGGATATAAACCCTTACATATTACTTTAGAAATGTCAAGTCAGCAGATAGCAAATAGAGTTGAATCTTTAATTTTAAAAATAGGCCATAATTTAATTAAATTTGCAAAGCTTATGCCAGATGAGTTTGAAAAATATAAGAAATTTTTAATAGATGAGATTAAAAATAAATATCCTAGTTTTATAATATCTAAGCCAGTTAGATGCACTCAATCGTTAGTTTTATCTAAAATTAATGAACATAAACCCGATATTTGTGTGATTGATTATAGCGCTTTGATGACAGATGAGCGCGGGGGAAGAGATTGGCAAGCAGTTTCTAATATTTCTAAAGATTTAAAAAATTTTGCGAGTGATATTAAGATAAATATTCCAATAATTCTTTTATCTCAAGTTCATAGGGGGTTTGATCCCGAGGCTAATGAACTACCAACCCTTAGAAATATTGCGCATTCATATGAAGTGGCGGCAGATTCAGATTTAGTTATAGCTATTAATCAATCTAAGGATATGAAAAATAATAATGAAATGATGATAGGTGTTATAAAGAATAGGGATGGAGAGGAAGTTTGTTTTAATGCGGAATGGGATTTAGATAGGGGGATTATAAGAGAAAAAGAAAATATTGACGGGGAGGTGTTTTAATTTTTAAGTAGTTATTATAAAATATGAAGGAGGAAAAAAAATGAAAAAAGGATTAGATAAGTTTTTTGATAATGATTTTGATAATGATTGGTTTGTTATAAAAGATGGGGAGAAAAAATCAATTAGATTTACTGAAGAGGTTCCAAATATTACTGTTGCAAGACAGCATTTTGTAAAAACTGATGGATTTAAGGGATTTGTTTTTTGTTTAAATGATCCTGATAATGATATTACAGATGAATGTCCTCTTTGTGAAGTGGCAAGCACAGAATGGAATGATCCTATAACTGTTGCTAAAAAATACTTTTTTACTAAAATTATTGATAGAGAGGATGGGAAGGTGAAATTATTCAAAGGTACTTCTGGGATATCTCAATATTTAATTAAACATTATCAAGATAATGATAGTATTGTTAATATTGATTTTAATATTTCTAGAAAAAAGAAGGGAAATTTAACTCAATATAATTTATCTGGGCTTGTTGGATCTATAGGGGATTTAAAAGAAGATGAAAAAAAGAAAGTTGCTGAATTAGATTTGGATAAAAATCTTTCTTTTAATAAAAAAACTAAAAAAGAAATGCAAAATATAATTAATAGTCTAGAGGATAAAAATAACAATTCTGATGAAGAAGATGAAGATGAGGATTCTATATTGTAAGGAGAATTAATATGTTTAAAATTGCTATTAGAATTCCTAGACAGAAGTATGCATATATGGAGATAGAGAAGGAAGTTCAAGAAGAAAAATTAAATGAAGAAGTAGAAAAATTTTTAGAATTAATAGATAAGCACACTATGACAGATTTGGAGGTGATTATATCAAAGAAAAAATGTCCAAAATGTAAAGGAAAATTATTAGAGCTAATTGGTATTTCGGATAAAAATAATAAGCCCTTTCATAGGATAAAATGTGAAAATAAAAATTGCGATTATATAGAATGGATTTCAGTAGAATTTAGTAATAAAGGATAAATAATGAATTTATTAGATATGATATTACAAGAAAAAAGAGGACTTTTATTAACTCCAGTGATAGATCAATATCTTACTGATAGAGAGATAAAAAAAGGGGAATATGTACATAAGAAAAAGTCTTTTGGTCCAAGCTGGATATGTAATCCTTGTTTAAGATATTGTTGGTATGCTTTTCATCGCACTAAGGGGGAGCCTCATCCAATTGATCTTGTTAAAATTTTAGACATTGGGAATGCTATGCATAATTTAGTAGAAAGTTGGGTATCAGGATCAAAAAAACTTTTAGGAGCTAATTTTGTTTTAGAAAATGATGATTATAATTTGAGAGGAAAACCTGATTTATTATTTATTACTAATAATAATAAGCCTGCAATAGGAGAAGTAAAAAGTGCAGCTTCTTTTAAGTTTAAAAATACCTCTGTGAGTATATTAAATTATCCTAACGATGATCATGTTGTTCAGCTTAATTTGTACATGTACATGTTTAATGAAAAATTAAAAAAAGAAGGAGAAGTTCTAGGGATAAAAGAGCCAATACTTACTGGATGCATTTATTATCTTAATAAAGTTTTTTTTACTACTGGTAATAAGTATGTTAGAATAAATAAAATAGATGCTATTACAGATAAGGAGCATATTGTAAATTATAATCAAGATATTATTGATGCTACTTTAGCTAAAATAAGAGTTTTACAAAAAAATATAAGTAGTAATTCAATTCCAGATAGATTATTTGAAAAAACTAGTAAAGATTGTAAGAGATGTTGTTTTAATAAAATTTGTTGGGAGAGTTAATGTATATTAAATTTTGTAAAATAAGAGACGTTAAATCCCCTACAAGAGCTCATTTAACGGATGCCGGGTTGGATTTTTACGTACCTAATGATTTTAAGCCTGAAACTTTATCTAAAGGAGAAGATATTTTAATTCCTAGTGGAATAAAAATGGAAATTCCTTCTGGGTATGTTGGGATATTTTATAATAAATCTGGAGTAGCTGTTAAGAATAAAATTATTGTTGGAGCACAGGTGATTGATGCTTATTATTCGGGGGAGATACATTTACACATTATAAATTTTTCTGAATATCCAGAATGGATTAATCCAGGAATGAAAATAATGCAAATGATAATTACTCCAATAATTGCACCTATTCTTATAGAAACTAAAGGGGATGATTTATATTCACAAATGAAAATAAAAGATATAAGAGGGGAGAATGGATTTGGCAGCAGTGGATAAAATATATGATATAGCTATTATAGGATTTGGGAGAGTTGGATGTCCCCTGGGATTATCTTTAGAGAAGCATGGATTTTCTGTTACCGGAATTGATATTTCTAATGATATAATAAATAATGTTAACAATAAAATAATGCCGTTTAAAGAGGATTTTTATGATGAATTAATAAAAGAATCAAATATAAAATTATATCATGGGGATTTAGGAGAATATCCTTTAGCTAATGTTTATATTATAACAGTTGGAACTCCATTAAATTCCCAAATAGAAACTGATTTGTCTCAAATAAAAAAAGTTATTAAAACTTTAATTAGTAAAATTGATATTAGAGGTAAGCTTATTATTTTGCGATCTACAGTTGCCCCTTATACTACTGAATTTATTAAAAATTTTATTACATTATTTACTGGATTAAAGATTGGTAAAGATTTTTATTTATCTATATGTCCAGAGAGAATTGCAGAAGGGAAAGCTTATAAAGAATTAGAAGAACTTCCTCAAATTATAGGGGTTAATGATGATAAATCTTTTGAATATTCAGAAAATATATTTTCAAAATTAGGGGTAAAGATTATTAAATGTTCTTATATAGAGGCTGAATTATCAAAATTATTTTGTAATATTTATAGATATATAAATTTTTCTATCCCAAATTATTTTACATATATAGCTAATGAATTTAAAGTTGATATTTTTAGAATTTTAGATATAATGAATAAAGATTACCCAAGAAATAAAGGATTAAAATCTCCTGGGTTAGCAGCCGGGGCTTGTTTGAGAAAAGATTTTGGAATGATTAATGAATATTTCCCCCAAACTGATTTAATTTTACAAGCATATAAAATTAATGAATATATGCCAAAATTTTATGTTGACTTAGTAGCTGATAAAATAAGGGGGAAAGCAATAGGTATCTTGGGATATACGTTTAAATCTAATACCGATGATATGAGAGATAGTTTAGTTCCTAAAATGATAAGATATATTGAAAGATATGTACCTTCTAAAATTATGATAAATGATCCAAATCTTTCAATTGGTAAAATTGATGATATTTTTAATCATTATGTTTTTGAGAATTATGATGTTAATAATGTTACTAATGAATCAGATATAATTTTTATTGCAATTAATCATTCTGAGTTTTTTAATATAGATAAGAAATTATTTAAAAATAAATTAGTTGTAGATATATGGGGGCTATTAAAAGAAAATAAATTAATATTAAGGGGGGAATAATGAGAATTTTATTTACAGGGGATAGAGGATTTATTGCTGGATATACGATTAAAAAATTATTGGATGAAGGACATGAAGTTTATGGAGTGGATAATAGTTGGAAATATGGGGAAGTTGTTAAATCTTATGATAATAATTCAAGGTATCATCATTATGAATTTGATTGTAAGGATAAAAATAAATTATTAGATTTGATGATGGAATACGATATTGAAGTAATGATAATGGGAGCGGCTATAATAGGTGGAATTTCTTTATTTCATACTTTAGCATATGATTTATTAGCTGAGAATGAGAGATTAACAGCTACTGGATTTGATGTTGCAATAGAGGCATATAAAAGGGGGAAATTAAGGAAAGTTTTAGCCATGTCTTCTAGTATGGTTTTTGAATCTACAACAATTTTCCCATCTAAAGAGGGGGATCAATTAAAAAGTTTTCCTCCCTTATCTACCTATGGGTTTCAAAAATTAGCTGTAGAATATTTTGCAAAAGGGGCTAGACAACAATATAATCTTCCAGTTATAATAATTAGACCATTTAATTGTATAGGAATAGGGGAACAAAGGGCTAAGATAGATAAAGAAATATTAAGTGGAAATATAAAATTAGCTATGAGTCATGTTGTTCCTGATTTGATTCAAAAAATATATAAAAAACAATACCCTTTACATATTTTAGGGGATGGGAATCAGATAAGATATTATACTTATGGAGGGGATTTAGCAGAAGGTATATATAAGGCTTTAATTGACCCTAAAGCAATTAATGAAGATTTTAATTTATCTATTGATAAAGGACATACTGTTGTTGAATTAGCAAAAATTATATGGAATAAAATTGAACCTAATAAAATGTTTAAATATGTTTGTGATACCCCTTTTGTTTATGATGTACAAAAAAGAATTCCAAGTACATTTAAAGCTAGAAAAATTTTAGGGTTTGAGGCAAAAACTTCTCTTGAAGAAGCTTTAGAAGAAATAATTCCTTGGTGTAAAGAAATGATAGAAAAAGGGATGATATGAGTAAGAAACAAATAATAGAAGATTTAGAAAATATTATTTTAAAATGCAATAAATGTCCTCGTCTTAGGGAAATAGCAATTTACCCAATGAGTCATATTTGCTATGCTGAAGATTATGATAAAATAGATTTATTTATGATTGGTAGAAATCCCGGATTAGAAGATGATTATTCAAATATTTCTGATAAAGATTTTAAGAAAAAATATCATGATAATTGGTTAAAATGTAGAATTGGCAGATATTTAACAAAATATTTAGGAGAAGATATTATTAAACAAAGAATGTTTTTTACTAATGTTTGTAAATGCTCTTCTCCGTTTAATTCTAATTTAACTGAGATAGAGAAAAAGAATTGTTTTGATTATTTAATTAATCAAATTGAGACAATAAAACCTAAGTTTGTTATTGTATTTGGGAGAGATGCTTTTACAATATTAAGTGAAAAATATAAACTTAAAGATATTGAAAGATTTGAAAAAATTGAAATATTTAATAGTACTTATATGATATATTTGTATCATCCATCATATTTTTTATATAAAGGTAATGATACTCTAGAAAAGAAACAGATTGATACCTTTATGTCAATAAGGAAATCATTAGATGAAAAATAAACAACAAATAATTAATACTTGTAAAATATGTGGTAAACAAATAGAAAAAAATAGAAAATATTGTTCGCGTGAATGTTTATATATTAGTTTAAAGTCTGTAAAAATAAAAAATATATGTAAGTTTTGTAATAAGGAATTTTATGCATATAATCATTGGGATTCATTTTTTTGTTCTAAAAAGTGTTATTTCGATAATAAACATAAACAAAAAGTTGAAAGATTTAAATTAGGTGTCGGAAGTTTGCAATTACCAGATTTTATACGTTTACCAATTATAAAAAGAGATAATTATAAATGTTTTATTTGTGGAAAGTTTGGCAATTGTGTTCATCATATTGATTATAATAATAAAAATCATGATAAAGATAATTTAGTAACTTTATGTATATCTTGTCATGCTGCAGTTACAATGGGTGATAAGATATTATGGCAATCTTATTTTTTTAATAGATTAAATAAAAATAAAAATCAACAAATTATAATTATAGAAGGAACAGATAAATCCGGGAAGAGTTCAATAGCAAATATTTTGCATAAAAAAATGAATATTCCATGTTTTAAGAATTTAAATGAGAAGGAAATGATAATAGAGAATGATTTTGATATAGAATTTAAATATGTTCCTGAATTTTTAATTAATATTCTTACTCAAACCGGCTTATCTATAATATTAGATAGATCATATCCTAGTCAGTATGTTTATTCATTGTATTATAATAGAAGATTTAATAGTAAAAAATTATGGAGAATAGATAAATTATTTTCTTATTTAAATGCTAAAATAATAATATGTATTAAAAATAATAATTTAGAAAAAGATGAATTTATAAAAATAAAAGACAGAAATAATTTAAATAAATTATTTAAAAGATTCTATAAAAAGACAAAATGTAATTGTTTGATTTTAAATACTACTAATGAAAATATCGAACAACAAATGAAAAAAATAGAAAATTTTATTAGGAATAATAAATAAATGAATATTCTTTATATTTTACAACAATCTATATATAACAATAATGGGAAATGGCTTACAGGGGATAGTAATATTCAAATGATGAGAGGAGTTTTACGAGAATTAATAAAAAAAACAGATTGGAATTTTTATGTTCTTATAGCAGATATAAAGGATTTTGCAAATATTAAAAGTTATAAAGAGATTTTTGAACATAAAAGAGTACATTTTATTCCTTATGATTTTCCAATTAACGCTTTTTTATTAAGACAAAATTTTAATGTTAATTCTTTTGATTCCTTGTTTAAAAAATTACCTAAAATAGATATTGTATGGAATAATATTTCAGAAATTTCTAGAAATATTAAAACATTTTTAAAATATTATGTTGGAAGGGATATAAAATTAATAACTTGTTGTTATTGGTTAGATACCCCCATGATAAAAGGACAAGAAAAAATTGATAAAACTGTTTCTTATGATTGGAGACAATTTGATGGATTTGAATGTTCGGATTTGGTTGTTTTTACTTGTAAATCAACATTAAAGGCTTTTATAAAAAATGCTAAAAGAAAGTTTAATAATAATTTTATAAATAAAATTTTAAAAAAATCAACTATTTGGGATTTTGGGTATTCTATTAAAGAACTTAATGAGAATAAGACAAAAAATAAATTCACTAAAAAAACTATTATGTTTTTAAACAGATTGAGTGATATTAATTATACACATCATAAAGAATTTATTGTAGCAGTAAATAAGCTTTCAAAAAAAAGAGAAGATTTTAATGTTGTTTTTACTAATCCAAGTATGAAGATTAAATTTGAAGATTTGGAAAAAAATGTTAGAAATATTTATCTTTATTCTACTAATTCATTAACTAGGAAAAAATATATTGAATTATTATGGAGGGGATGTATTTCTGTTCATTTATATACTAAAGAATTATACGGGGGATGTGCTTCCAGGGAAGCTATTGAATGTAATAATATAATAATTACTCCAAAAGTTTATGAATATAGGAGGATATTAGGGGAAGATTATGATTTTTATATTTCTCCTGGGAGTAATAATGAATATAAAAATTTATATAAAGTATTATCTAAAGCTTTAGATAGATATGATGATTTTATTATTAGTGATTATTTTAAAAATATAAAGGAAAGAAATAGGGAAAGTTCTTTTGAATACATTTCTAATATTGTTAAATCGGATATAGAGAAATTATATGAATGAATATTTTGATTTATTAAAAAAAGTATATTATTTTGGAGAAAATATAAAAGTAAGGAATTTTTATGTAAAAGAATTAATAAATCAAAGAATTGTTGTGTCAAATAAAAATAATTTTTATTCATTAAAGAATGTTAGGGATTTTAATGTTATATCAAGATATTTAATTGGGGAATTGAGCTGGTATTTTTCTGGAGATATTAATGTAAAAGGAATATTAAAATATTCTAAATTTTGGGATAAGATTAAAAATTTTGACGATACAGTTAATTCAAATTATGGTTTTTTAGTTTTTTATAAAAAAAATAAATATAATATAACTCAATTTAATTGGGCATTAAGTCAATTATTAAAAGATAAGAATACTAGGAAATCTGCTATTCTTTATGCCGATTCAGAATATTGTTTTCAAGAAAATTTGGACTTTGTGTGTACACAATTACAACAATTTTTTATTAGAGATAATGTTTTAGATTCGATAGTATATATAAGATCTTCAGATATGATATTTGGTTTGACTTTTGATATTCCCTGGTGGAGTATAGTACAGCAATATATGTTATTACTTCTTAATTCTAAATTTAATTATAATTTATGTTTGGGAAGATTATTTATTAATTTTGGCAGTGTTCATCTTTACGAAAGACATTTTAATATGATAGAAAAAATGGTTAATAGTAATAATATTAAGCAACATTTTGTTAAATTAAACGAGATAATACCACTTGGTAAGAGTCAATATTGGTATGAAAAAAATATTAATAAATATATAGAGATATTAAATGTGTAATAAAGATAAGTTATTTATGAATATAGCAAAGGAAATGGCTACACAATCTACTTGTTTAAGAAGGAGAGTTGGGGCTGTTTTAGTTAGGGATAATATATTATTATCTACAGGGTATAATGGGGCTCCAAATGGTCTTAAACATTGTGATATAAGAGGGTGTATAAGGCAAAATAAAAATATTACTAGTGGGCAAATGTCTGAATTATGCGTTGGGGTTCATGCAGAACTTAATGCTTTAATTCAATGCGCTTTAAAAAATACTAATCCCGAAGGAGCAACTTTATATTGTACTACATTTCCATGTTGTTATTGTGCAAAGGCCTTAATAAATGGAAAAATAAAAAAAATAATTTATCTTGATGATTATGATGATGAGCTTTCAAAGGAATTGTTAAAGGAAGCTAAAGTGGAGATGGTTAAATATGAATGATAATTTTGCAAATCTTCATTGCCATACAGAATATTCTATTTTAGATTCAGTTGGTAGGGTGGAGGAGTTTATAGATAAATGTGCAGAACTTGGACAAAAATCTATAGCCTTTACTGAACATGGTAATATGAATAGTTTTCTTGTTGGGTATGTATATGCTAAAAAGAAAGGAATTAAAATAATTCCTGGAATAGAAGCGTATATTGTAGATGATATGAGCAAGAAAAGCATAGTAGAAATGGATAAGGGGGATGAGAAAGATAAAAAGAAGATTAAACAAGAAAGAAAAAAGAAAAATCATATAGTATTATTAGCTAAAAATCAAGCAGGATATAAAAATCTTCTCAAAATATCTTCTTTAGGATATATAGATGGGTTTTATTATAAGCCTAGAGTAGATTTAAAATTAATAGAGAAATATAAAGAGGGTATTATTGTGTTAAGTTCTTGTATTTTTGGGATAATATCTGAAAAAATATTGCATTCTAATGAAGAAGATTTAATAAAAACTATTATGCTTTATAAGAATATTTTTAAAGATGATTTTTATTTAGAAATTCAACCTCATAATTTTAAAGATCAAATAATAGTAAATAAAAAAATTATAGAGTTGTCTAGAAAATATAATATAAAATTAGTTGCAACAAATGATGTTCATTATGTAAATAGGGAAGATTATTTGGCGCATAGAGCGATTATAATGTTAAATATGAAAACAACTGTAAGTAAAATAAAAAAAGAAAGATTGGAATCTAATGTTGGATTTCATATTAAAAATAGAAATGAGATTTATGAAGATTTTGTTAATATTATGGGGGATTCTTATAAAGGGGATATAAAAGAAGCATTAGATAATACAATAAAAATTTCTGATAGCATAAATGTTGAGATAGATTTAAACAAGTATCGACTTCCAATATTAAAAGATATAGATGTCGATAAGATTTTAAAGGAAATAATAAATAAGAGATGGAAAGATATAAAAAAAATAATTAATGTTAATTTAATTCCAGAATATAAAAAAAGAATAAAAATGGAATATGAGATTTTAAAGGATAAAAATTTATTAGATTTTATTTATATAATTTATGATTTGGTAAATTGGGCAAAACATAATAATATATTAGTAGGTGGGGGAAGGGGATCGTCGGCGGCAAGTTTATTGTGCTATTTATTAGACATAACTAAAATAGATCCCGTAAAGCATGATCTTTTATTTTCTAGATTTTTAAATAAAAATAGAAAAGAGTTTCCAGATATTGATATAGATTTTGATTCAAGATATAGAGATAAAATTAAGCAATATTTAAATGATAAATATGGCAATGGTAAAGTGGCATCTATTGGGGCCTTTGGTACATTTAAAAGTAGAGGATTGTTACGAGACTTAGCTAGAGTTTTTGAAAAACCTTTATGGGAGATAGATAAAATAGCCAAGAGTATTCCATTTGATTCATCTCTTAGAGAGGCCAGCTCTATAGAAGGGGTAAAAGAATTTTTTGATAATAATAAAGATTTATATAGTATTGCATTAAGATTAGAAGGACAGATTAGGCATTTTTCAACTCATGCTGCGGGTATAGTTATTTCAAATAAAAATATTTATGATGATATTCCACTTTGTGTTTATAGAAAAGAGATTATAACTGGTTGGGGAGAGGCCTCTGAACGAATGAGATGCATATCTATAATGAATATGATGAAATTAGATTGCTTGGGGTTATCAACGTTGTCCGTAATAGCAGATACTATTAATTTAGTTAAAAAAAGGCAAAATAAAAATTTATATGATTTTTTATTTTATAAACTTCCACTTAATGATAGAAAAGTCTTATCAATGGCCGATAGAGGAGAAACAACTGGTATTTTTCAATTTGATGGGAATTCAATGAAAAGATTATTAAGAGATATTGGTATTCAAAATTTTGAACATTTAGTTGCAGCAAATGCTTTACATAGGCCAGCGGCGTTGATTTCCGGATTTGCGAATGAATATGTTATGAGAAAAAATAGAAAAAAGAATGTTAAATATATTCATCCATTATTAGAAAAGCCATTAAAAAGAAGTTTTGGGTTAGCGATTTTTCAAGAAGATTCTATGCGAATTGCTCATGCTGTTGCAAAATATTCTTATGATGATGCTGATGATTTGAGAAAAGTTACTTCTAAGGGTAAAAAATTATATGATTCAGGGCAGGGGCATTTATTTGATGATGCGAAAAATAAATTTATTATGAAATGTAAAGAGAATAATATTTTAGAAGATAAAGCTAGAGAAATATTTAAATTTATGGAACAATTTTCAAATTATTCTTTTAATCGCGCTCACGCCGTCTCTTATTCTTTTTTAAGTTATCAATGTTTATATTTAAAAACATATTTCCCCTTGGAATATATGGTTTCATTATTAAAAAATACTCATAATGAAGAAGATGTGATTAAATATATTTTTGAATGTAAAAGAATGGGGATAAAGGTTTTAAAACCAGATATAAACTCTAGTGATATTAATTTTTCTATTGATTCAGGTAATGTAAGGTTCGGGTTATTTTCAATTAAAAATATTGGGGAAAAGGCCGCTGCTGAAATAATTAATAAAAAACCTTATAGTAGTTATGAAGATTTTATCATTAGGACCGAAAAGAGAGTAGTTAATAAGCGAGTTGTTGATGCACTTATAAAAGCAGGATGTTTTAATAAAATATGTATTGCTGAGCAAATAAAAAATTATCAAGAAATAAGAGATACAATAATAAAAGATAAGAAAAAAAATAAGTTTACAAAATAGAGGAAATATGTTATAATATCTCATAATGAAGGAGAAAATATGCCTAGAGGTAGAAAGAAAAAAATATTAAATAATGAAATAGAAAATAAAACACTTCCTGCTAAATCTTTAAAAAATCCTGAAATTAGTAAGCTTTTAAAACAAATAGAAAAAAAATGTGGTAAAGGTATAGTAACTTTTGCTAGTGATGAAAATATAAAAGTTAAATGTATTTCCACTGGGATTTTAACTCTAGATGAATTATTAACAAGAGAGGATGCTCAAGTGGGTTTGCCAATGGGGAGAACAATTGAGCTATATGGACCCGAGGGATCTGGGAAAAGCACAATAGCTTTAAGAGTAATGGCAAATGCACAAAAAGAAGGATTTGCTTGTGCATATTTAGATTGTGAAAACGCTTTTGATCCAAATTGGGCTATAAAACAAGGTGTTGATGTAGATAATTTATTTTATTCTAGATTAGAGGAGGATGATGAGGATAATAAAAATAAAAAAAAAGCTATGTCTGCAGATAAAGTTTTTGATTTATTAAAATTTTTAGTAGAGAGTAAGGGGTTTAAAGTTATTGTTTTAGATTCTGTTGCCGCATTAGTTCCTAAAAAAGAATTAGAAGGAAAAATGGGAGATAATACTGTTGCTCTTATTGCTAAGCAAATGAGTATGGCTATGAGAGTTTTAACCGCTATTAATAAGTCTCAAGGTACTATGATGATATTCATAAATCAATTAAGAAGTAAAATAGGAATGTTTTTTGGTAATCCAGATATTACTACAGGGGGAAGAGCGTTGGGGCATTATGCAAGTGTAAGAATGAATGTTAGATCTGGGGAATGGTTTCCAGAAAGAAAAAGATTAAATGCAAAAGGCAGAGAAGTAATAGTTAGATTAGATAAAGATAAGCTTTATGCTAAGTGGGGACAAGATGAAAGATTTGTTTTATTTAAGGACGGACATATTGATTATTGGAGTAATTTGAAAGGTAAAAAGAAAAAGTGAAAACAAAATCTAGAAAACAAGAGGAAAGATTAGCTAAAACTTTTAAAGGAATTAGAATCCCAAGAAGTGGAGCAATGAGTTGTTGGAAAGGTGATGTAGATTTAAAAGATTGGAAAATAGAAAGCAAAACAACTTCAAAAGATTTTTTTTCTTTAAAACATTTAGAATTATTGCTTATAGAAAAGCATTCTGTTAAGGTTGGTAAAAAACCAGCTTTTATAATTGAATTTTTAGATAATAATATATTTAATTGTTCAGAATATGTAATTATAAGGTATAAGCATTTTATATCTTCATGTGAGAATATTTCTTATCTAAAAACTAATTCTTCAAATTCTTTATTAGTGAGCAATAAAAAAAGCTTTAGATTAAAAAAGGACGTTTTAGATGAAAATTGGTTAAATGATATTCTTACGTCATTATGGTTTAATGATATTCCATATGTTATACTACATCTTTTAGATTTTTTAAAAATAGCGAGGTAAGTGGTGAGAAAAGGGGATAGGAGAGAAAAGAAAGCAGAAGAGGAATTAAAAAAAATGGGATATCAAACATATAGAGTTAAAAGAGTTGCAATTAAAGGTCCCTTTGGGTTTAGATTAATAGGTAATGATATATTTGATTGTTTTGATATCTTTGCTATGAATGAAAAAAATATTAAATTAGTATCGGTAAAAAGTGGGTATCCTAGTAAAGAGCATAAAAATGATATAGAAAAAATAAAATGTCCTTCTAATTGTTCTAAAGAAATATGGAAATATGTTTTAAGAAGACCCTTTAAGATATATAAATTTTAGGAGAATATTAATGAGCATTGAAGAATTACAAAAACAATTATTAGAGAATAAAAAAAATATAGAAGAGAAGATATCAAATTTGGGGTTTCCTATCCCAAACAAAGCTGATTTAAAAGAATTATGTTTACCAGATAATTTGTCTATAATAACAGATTTAGACTTAGATGGATATTATGATAAATTTACTAAAATTCTTCAATTTAGTCATTATTATGAATCAGAGTTAGAACTTCAAATCGATATGATTATTTATAATAGAGATTTATTATTAGATATTACTCTTACTAAAATAGGAAGTTGGGGTAAAAAAAATTTGTTAAAGGCTGAAGCTATAAAAACTGAACCTAAAATAAAAGAATGGGAACAAATGTTAATGAATGTAAAATCAACGCATATTTTACTTAAGGGATTAATTAAGGGTTATAAAAATGCGTTAAAAAGAATAGAATCAGAAAAAATAGAAAGAGCCAGCAAGAGGAAATATGGTGGATAATATGGGAGCATTTGATAGAGTACAAATAACAGCATTTAAAGAAATTAATAAGGGGAAAGATAAGAGTGTTTTTTTTGAATGGGATGAAGAACCCCTTAGAATTACTTGGGAAGATATAGCATTCCTTAAAAAAATAAGAGAAATTGGATATGGTAATATTGGGAGAGTAATTTTAGTTAATGGTAAAGTTTCTAGCTTTGAAGATCCAAAAAAGAATGTGAAGATTTTTTAATTTATGTCAGAATTTAAAAATAAAGCAATAGATTTGTTAAATATTAAAGATTTGGGAGAGTTAGAAATGTTTCCAATAAATGAAAATTATAAAATTAAAAGTAATAGATATTATTTGATAAAAGCTAATTATTCAAAAATAGGATTTGTTAGGAATATTTTACATGCTGAAATTATTGTAAGTGTTATAAAAAAATATTTAATTGATGTAAAAGACATTTGTATTGAGGTTTATACAGAAATTGAATATTTATGGGATAATAATTATCAGATTAAAGAAATGTTTGAAAAAATTGAGGATTTTGGATTATGTATAAATAATAATGTGGAAAATTTTTTACCATTTGAAAAGTGGGTTTGGGAAAAACATTTATATAGTAATGATAGAGAGCAATATAAAACTTATTCTGAGTGGGAAAAAAGAAGTAAAGATTTAGAAGATATACGTTCATTATATGTGAATAAAATTAATAATGTAAAAGTAATAATTGATAAGATTAAAATAAATCGAGGTGAATAATTTTGTCTATAACTAAAGATGAAATGATAAAATTATTAGAGTTGCATAATGGGAATAATAAAAAATGTATAGAAGAAATTGGGGTTAGTGAGACAACTTGGTTTAAATATAAAAGAAAGTTTGGGTTAACTAAAGTTAGTGCTCCAGTTTCATTAAAGGATAAGATTTTTTCTATTGTTTCAGACGGAATACTTAATGTAAAAAAATTCTCTAAGGAAAATAATGTTTCTATTGAGGATATTTATTTAACTATAGAAGATATAGAAGAAGATGGGTTTATTGTTGAAAAAGGTTTGAGTGGATTTTATATCAACAAGGCTCCTTCTGCGGATAATTTAATTCATCAATATACTTGTGGTAATCATATTAAATTTGGATATGTTACTGATGTTCATTTGTGTTCAAGGTTTCAACAGCTTACATATTTGCATGCGCTATATGATATATTTGAAGGAGATAAAATTAATTTAGTTATGAATTCTGGGGATTTAGGAGACGGAGAAGATGTTTATTTTGGGCATAAAAATGAAATATTTATTCATGGGGTCGATGCTCAAGTAGAATATATTGCAGAAAAATATCCTAAGAGAAATAAAATAAAAACTAAGATGATATCTGGTAATCATGATTTATCTGTATATAAAAGAGCTGGGTGTGATATTGTTAAGCAGGTATCTAAAATACGCAATGATATAGAATATTTGGGAATGTGGAGCGCTTATGTAGATTTTAATAATAATTTAGGGAAAAAAGTAAGAGTACAATTGCTGCATCCTGATAAGGGAGGAGCGTATGCTTTATCTTATAAAGCTCAAAAGATAGTTGAAGGATATTCTTCGGATAATAAGCCTAATGTTTTATTGTTAGGACATTGGCATACTTCATTATATTTTTTTAGAAGAAATGTTCATGTAATACAAGGGGGAGCTTTACAATCTCAAACTCCTTATTTACTTCGTAAAGGAATTGAACCTGAAATTGGCGGTTGGATTATTGATTTGCATATTTCAGATGATGGAAGTGTAAATAGATGTAATCAAGAATTTATTTCATTTTTTAATCCAATATATAGAGATTATGGATATTGATAAAAAAAGGAGGTGATTTTAATGAACGCAGTTGAAATTTTTATAGCTAAAACGAGGCAGAATAAAGTTTTTTGGAGAGATCCCTCTGGAGATGCTAAATTAGATAGGCCTTTAACAGATGTTATTAACGAGTTTTTAAAAAATAAAAAAGCAGAATTAATTAATATTGTAAACTTAGCAACAGTTCCAGAAACTCCAGTTGATCCTTCAACTAATACAATGTTTTTAGCAGTATTATATGAAGTAGAAAAATAAAGAGGTGCAATTGATATGAGCATGATGACTAAAATAGTCACAGAAATAAAAGATTTAGATGCTTTGAAAAAAGTTTTATCTACTTTAAAATATGATGTTGAAGAGAATGGAGAGGTTGGGCGCGGAGCTTCTAAAATAAAAGTAGATTTAAAAATAAAAGGAAGAAATATAGGTTTTAATAAAAATAAAGATGGGGTATATGAAGCAATATCTTTTGATAATGATAATATTGCTCATAAAGTTATACAAGAATATGCAGCTATTAAAACTTATGAGGGAGTGAGGCGTAAATATACTATTAAAAAATCTCAAAAGAAATTTTTACCAAATGGTAATTTAAGGTTAGAAATAATAATTTAGGGGGTATATATGCCTAAAATAACTATTGATATTAATAGCAGAGGTGAGATAGATATGGATATACATGGTATATTAGGTAAGAGCTGTAAAAAAGTTGCAGATGATATAGCAATGAATGTTGGGAGAATTACAGAGCAGGATAAAACAGATGATTATTATAAAAATCCTCCCAATGTGCCTTATATTTCAAATAGAAATGTTTAAAGTTATAAAAAGAGATTATAAAAAATTTTTAAAAAATATAAAAACAAAAAATTTTGATGATAAAAAAGTTGTTATTGAAGTAGATAGAGACGGAGTTGTTACTATAATTGGAAGTGCATTTTCAGCAGATTTTGATATTAGGAGAGAATTAGGGGGGAAATTAGTTGATGAGTGGTTCTGTGGATAAATTACATAAATCTATTAAAGAAATTTCTCTTTATATTAGAAGTAGAATTCCTTTGATATATGTTGTTACTCATGAAGAAAAAAGATTTTTAAAATATATTAAAAATTTTTGTATTAAAAATGAAAGAAATGTTTTAGAATGGACAGTTACAAATGGGATTTTCCAAGATAGCGGACATTTTTTTCATGAAATAAATGTAATTAAAGATGAAAAAGAGCCATTTGCTGCTTTAGAATATATTCAAAAAAGAATTAATGAGTCTAAAACTGAGGGTGCTGTTTTATCTAAAAATTTATTTATTTTAGAAGATTTTTATCATTTTTTTATAAATAATGATCCCCAAATTATAAGGAAATTGAGAGATATTATTGATTCCGCTAAGGGGTCTATGACTAATATTATTATTTTGTCTCCAGTGTTGGTTATTCCGGAAGATTTAAATAAAGAAATTGTTGTTGTTAATTTTGATTTACCCAATAATGAAGAATTAAAGCAATTATTGGATGAAACTGAAAATATTATTAAAACTCGATATAAGGATAATATTGAATATAATTTAAGTGAAGAAGATAAAAATGATTTTATAAAGGCCGCTAAGGGATTAACTTATGAACAGGCTTCTTCAGCGATTAGAAAAGCAATGGTTAAAGATAAAGTGTTTGATAAGGATGATATTAAAATTATATTGGAAGAAAAAATACAATCAATTAAAAAAACTGGAATATTAGAGATATTACCTTCATTAAGTTCTTTTGAAAATATAGGAGGATTAGATAATTTAAAAAAATGGTTATTTGATAGAAAGTTTGTTTTTTCAGAAGAAGCGAGGAAAAGGGGAGCCCCAATTCCTAAAGGACTTTTATTATTGGGGTTTCCTGGGTGTGGTAAAAGTTTAATTGCGCGTTCTTTAGGAAGTCTTCTTAATTTTCCAGTATTGAAGTTAGATGTTGGTAAGGTATTCCAAGGAGTTGTTGGATCATCAGAGCGAAATATAAGACAAGCAATTAATTTAGCAGATGCTTTAGCTCCATGTATTTTATTTGTAGATGAGATAGAGAAGGGATTAAGTGGAACTTCTTCTAGTAATTTTAGCGATGCAGGAACTACTTTGAGAGTATTTCAAACTCTTTTAACTTGGATGCAAGATAGAGAATCTGAAGTGTTTATGATTGCAACTGCGAATGATATTAGTCAATTATTATCTACGCATCCAGAATTTTTTAGGCCTGGAAGATTTGATGCAATTTTTTATATAGATTTGCCCAATGAAAAAGAAAGAGAAGAAATATTTAAAATTCATTTGAATTTACATAAATGTGAAATTTTAACTGAAAAAGATATTTCATCTTTTAATATATCTAATTTGATTAAACTTACAAATCAATATTCAGGGGCAGAAATTGAGCAAATTATTAAAGATGCTAAGATATTGGCTATTTCAAAAAATATAAATGTTAATCAAGAAATTTTAGAACAATCTATAAAAGATATAATTCCATTATCAGAAAGAATGGGTAATAATTTGTTAGATTTTAGAAGTAGGGTTAAAGAAGTTGCAAGACCAGCAAGCATTGTAAAAGAAAAAAAAGAAAAAAATATTAATAATATTGATTTTAACAATTTAGAGTTAAAAATTAGTAAAAAACCTTGGTATAATTAAATGAGTGATTTTTATTTACCAGAAAAATATAAAAAAATAATTGCAATTGATTTTGACGGGACTATTGTTAAATGGAATGAGCCTCCAAAAATAGGACAACTACAAGAGGGAGTGAAGGAGGCATTAATAAAATTTAAGAAAATGGGATTTTATATTGTTATTAATTCTTGCCGATTTAATAATTCTTGGGTAAAAAATACTGGATTAGATAAAAAACAACAAATTGAATTAGTAAGGAATTTTTTAGATAATAATGAAAT
>Ga0180433_10001627_pt1 | contig 37158 bp, 36 predicted proteins | sample SS_ome_8_FD_132980 | JGI IMG/M metagenome (GOLD analysis project Ga0180433, IMG submission 132980) | Hypersaline lake sediment archaeal communities from the Salton Sea, California, USA - SS_1_D_1 metaG | ecosystem: Environmental > Aquatic > Non-marine Saline and Alkaline > Hypersaline >... | reverse complement strand
TGGAAATCTTCACATTCCCGTTTCCATCTGATAACGACCTCGTTTTCGAACAGAGTCGCCACTCCGTGGGAGTTCAGCAGTTCATTGAATCGATCTGACCACGTTATCGTATCCCTCGCATTCAGCAGCGCATGAAAACCGTCGAATAGTGCCTCGAGAACAGCCGTACATTCAGCGTATTCCTTCGTCACTGACCGCCATGCTGATCCCTGAAATACGTGTATGCCCGAATCAGAGAACCGCTTTCGTATCTCGTCCAACGGCAATTCGGTAAACATGCTACTGTGAGTCGACCACGGAGCATTCAGAACGGAAAAGACATCCTCGACGGGATACTGGGTTGCCGCCAACAGGAGAAATTCATACAGCCATTGTATTTCAGGTTCGTTCATTCCCTGAACTGTCCCCGCGATGCGGATTGGAATCGAGTACTCTTTGAACACTCTGCGGAATACATCTATCATGCGATCTTTTGCCGCGAGTATGATTCCTATTGTACCGAGGCTTTGAAGATTCCCTTTCTCCATCTCACAAATAATCTCACCGGCGACATGCGACACCTCGGCTTCGATTCCCGGTGCCGCCGTGACGAAAATCTCCTCTGTCCGGTTTTGAACCATCCTTACACTCTTGGTCGCGCACGATTCGATGAGATCAGCATCTATTCCCGAACCGGTCTTCGGAGAATTCTTCATGACCTCGTGGGCTTTTACTATATGAACGGTTGCACCGATCTCTTGCTCGAGCAACTCGCGGGAATACTCCAGTCCGGCTATGGGAGACTCCGACAAAGATCGCACACCCGGATGATATCGAATCAATTCCTCCGGGGGTTCGATCATAATCCTCTGTCGAAGAGCTTCACCGCGAATATCATTTAGGGTCAAAAAACCATAGATGTGTACTGTATTATAACTGAGCGGGATATCGACAGCTGAAATCGCAAGTCCCGGATGAAATGCGGAGATACTTCGAATCTCCTTTAGCCATTTAGGAAAAACCTTCAGCATATTACGATCAGCTGGACTGAAACGGGCGTCTTGATCATTCAGGTAGTATTCAATGATTTCAGGGTCATGAAACCCGGCTTCAATCATTTCATCAAGCGTCCGTTGAAATCCACGTTCCACGCCTTCAAAAGACGAAATTGTACTGAACGCCTCGTTTCGTATCAGAATATATCGGGCGAACGCCAGCAGAGCAGCCGAACTGAGAATGGCGGGCATCTCTTGTCCCGGCGGATAGAGATGGTCGAGAACAAAGCGCAATGGAAGGATATGTATATTGAGAAGAGAATACGAGGATCGACGTGCGATATATTCCTCGAGATATCGAACAAGAGAATATCCCGGCACGACTACGAGATCCGAATGAAACGGATTCTGCTTTCGCGTGTCTTCGATTCGACGCACTAAACAAGGGAGTAGATCGGTAAATGACTCTCCGACGATTATGGTTTGCCTCATGGATATTCCTCATGTTATTCTGGTATGAGTAGTATCCTATTGATCTGAATACGGACGGTCAACATCAATGCGTCGATTAACAATCAATGGAATATGCAAATCACGAAACCACACCTTGCCTTACAACCTATATAGAACGTAAAGGAGTACAGAATGGAAAAGGGCACAGGAGTTCTCATATGGTTAACGATGGTCTTCTTCTCAATAACAATACCGAAGCACACGTTTAGTGGAACAATAGAACTGGTGGAAAGCTATCCTGTCGAGACATCACTCGACTCCCCGATCCTCCGTGATACCCACGACGTGTGGCGGGACATGATTCAAAAAGCAAAATCCTCCATCGACATAGAAACGTTTTACTTCTCAGAAGATCCCCAACGTAGGGACAGACTCGATCTCGTTATAGATGAACTTCGTTCCGCGGTTAGTCGAGGTGTGAAGCTCCGTACCTTGAGCGATACGGGATTTGACGAAACGTATCCGTCCATCCGAACCAGACTCGATGCATTACCTCATGCCGAAACTCGAACGCTTGATGTACGTACGCTCTGGGGGGGAGTTCTCCACGCCAAGTACTTCATCGTTGATTCACATGCTGTATTCGTAGGGAGTCAGAACTGGGATTGGAGGGCTCTCGAGCATATTCGCGAACTCGGCGTCCGTATCGTTGATACGCACATGGCTCGTGCGTTCGGTGCGATTTTCCGATATGACTGGGCCGTGGCAGGCAACAACGAAGCGCCGGCTGATAGCGTATATGCCGGACCGTTCATGCTTGAGACTATGCAGGGCGATACTGTCTCGGTTCGGTTGGCGGTAAGCCCTCATGATGCCCGTCCCGCAGGTATACCGTGGGATGAACCAATGATTAATTCCCTACTCGACGCAGCAACAAAAACGATCCGAATTCATCTTTTGACCTATTCCCCCGTGAATCGGGACGGTTCGCGATACGGACATTTCGATACCGCAATCCGTCGCGCTGCAGCTCGTGGTGTCGATGTTCGTATTATCGTCTCGGATTGGAGTAAACGATCATCGATTCTTCCGCATATTCAAAGTCTTTCGGTTCTGCCGGGAATACATGTTCGGTTCACCGTGATTCCCGAATGGTCGGGGGGTTTTATTCCTTATTCACGTGTCGAGCACCCGAAATATCTCGTTGTGGATGGGACATCCTGCTGGATCGGTACGTCAAACTGGAATCCGGGCAGCTTCTATACTTCACGGAATATCGGTTTAATCATTCAGGGGAAAACCCTGGCAGAGCAAATGGCAGAGTTTTTCGATCTGAGTTGGAACTCCCGGTACGCGGAACCGGTGGATCCATGCGGAGAATACACGGCGCCCCGACGAACCGACTGATCGGATCGAAACCAGAGGAGATCCATCCGCAGTACTCGAGCGGCTTCGATTATTTCGTTGATACGTGATGTTATGGGGTTATTCGTATCTGCGACGAATGTCGATAATCACATCCCGGGGACACCTGCTTCGAATCTTTTTCCTAAGCAGATCGAATGCCTCTTCGTTTTCGATCGAAATCAACACCTCAATGCGAAGAATAGCGTACTCTTCAACACCGTTGAACAATGACGCGATCAGCCTGGGATGAATGGTGCGCGGGTATCTTTGCATACATACTCTGCGAACATACATCCGTCGTGTCCGAACGGGACGGAAGCTAATATGCCGTACCTCTCCGCACCCGTCTCCAGAGCTACCGAGTTCCGCCATGATATATCCTTTTGTCTCGTCCCGTTCCGCGAAGGATGTCCGTTCGGTTGATCCCGCGTACACCACGGTGCAGGGATAATCGTTAGACTCTGTTTGCATCTGTAGTATCTGGTGTCGATGAATATGCCCTGCGAATATTGCAGCGAACTGATGCGGTACGTCCGCTCCGCGGATAACCTGAGGTCCTCCATTGAATTGGAAACCCACCGGTCCTACGCTGGCACCTTCGACAATCTGATGCATACAGAGAATACGGATATCTGCCGTATTCCCGTGATGCCCGGTGTCCGCGAGTACTTTTCTGAATTGGGTTCTTATGTTGCCACGGAAAAAGGGGAATGCCGAGATTGAGAGAGTGATACCTCTGATTGTCAGTACCACGGTCTTCGGTTCCTCGAATACATGTACATGTTCCATACCCCATAGGATCGGATGTGCAATCTGTGATCGCTCATGATTGCCGGGAACGAAACAGAAAGGGACACCCCGTTTTGAGAGTTCCTGAATCCGTTTCAGCACTGCGCGGGTCAACCATACGGGAATCCGACTTCTGAAGAATAAATCGCCTCCGTGCAATACCAGATCCACATCGCCGTTCATCGCCGGTTTCAACGCTTCGTCGAAGACGCGAAAGAAGTCATCTCCCCGTCTCCTTTTACCGGTTCCATTTCTCATCGGCATATCGAAACCGAGATGACTGTCTGAGAGGAACAGTAATCGGATTGACTGCTTTTGATTCATTGATGCGGAAAGCGTTCGTCACATGAGGGCAAGAATTTTTACCAAGTGTTCGGTTTCTATTGGAGCGCCCGACGGCCGTAGCACAACCGGCATGCGCTCTTCCTTAACGAGTCGTTTCAGTTCAGTATTCATCGTGCGGAGACGATTGAATCCGATTCGATCGAGTCGTGCCAGACGACCCACCTTCGTATGTGGTGGTGGAATGAGAGATTTCAAGATCTCAACCTTGTTACTATTCCCGGAGTCAATGATACGACCTCCCGAAAAAACAAGATACCTGAATGAGACGTCATCGAGTTCCTGATTTCGTCGCCATGCCACCACGGAATCGATGAGCGAGGACAACCAACGAGATCTGAAAATGAGACGGCAGTGGATTACGATCACTTCAATAAGCCGATGGTAGGAGCGGTCAAGATCATCATCAGGAGTTACTCGAATAGTTATCCCCATATCTTCATTCATTTGAGTAACGGCGCCATCAGATATCTTCGATACGCGTCCTCTCTCTCTGATGTGATGCCTCCCAACAGACAGGAGTTCCGCGATTCTTACGGGTATCCCGTGATTCTCCACAAACGTACTTCGGACCTCCTGTATCGTGCCATTGGATGAATTCCTTTTCAGTCCAAGGATACTTCGAATCTGATGACGGATCGTAGCGTTCTCTCCAGTCCCGGATAGCCAGAGGAATATGGTATGAAACCTTTCAATGGAATCGTGATCAGGAAATGGTCCCCTGTCATGATCAGGACTCGGCTCATTCCGAAAATGTGAAAGATTCCGTGTAAAAAACCAGAGATCAGTTCCTTCATTTCTCAGGGCTCGATTGTACCGAGGTTCATGATGTGCTATTTCTTCGACCTCTATAAGAGAAGCCTCGGTAGCACTGGTCGTCTCTCGTATTTCAATATCAGTCACTTGAGAGAGACACTCAACCATATCATCTCTCGATGCCTTTCCGGTGAAATGACTATTGACGCGTGCCTTGAGTGATCGGGCTTTGCCGATATAGAGTATCGATCCCCGGGGATTTTTGAACCGGTATACTCCAGGCGAATCAGAGAGTGCCAGACGGCGCTCTCTTGGAAAAGGATACTGCTTATTCGAACTCCGAGGTGGTCGTTTCATGAGAAGCGTTCTCAGTTCGCACTCATCGGTAATACCGAATCGTTCACGGAGAAGAGAAATAAGGTGTACCCAGAGCACTGCGGTAGCCCGTACATGATCCTTGGAACGGCGGAATTCGCCCGGTTCGCATCCGAGTAGACCGGTTATGGCTCTGAGTGATCTCCGAGGCAGAGACGGGTAGAGATGGTGGGCTATTCTTCGAGTACAAATGAAACGAAAGGGAAACGGAACATCGGGATAGACTTCGGAGTGGAGGGATAGAAGGAACCGCTCTTCAAATTGTGCATGATGCGCCACGAGAAACCGTTTCGATCGGTAAGAACCGTCATGTGGCAACGATGTACAAAACCGTTTCCAGACTTCCCTCGGAGAGGGGGCATCAACCACATCATCAGTTTTGATACCGGTGATCTGGCTGATTCGCCGTGGGATTTTCTGACCGGAAGGTAGTCTGCAGAATGTAACATTGACATCGGGGATACTCTGCGGCGAAACATCGAATCCACGGCTTGCTATCCATGCGAATTCTATTATCCGGCTTTTTGGAGGTGTCGATCCCGTTGTTTGGCAGTCAACAAGGATAACGGGAAGCTTCAAGAGATCCATCGCCGTCCGACCTTTGATCAAATGAAGAATATAGCGAGCGGAATAGGCTTCCCCGGGAAACCGATACATGTCGGGGGAATGATCCCGGAAATCAGAAAAATACTGAAATACCACAGGATTACTAATGAACAAATGTTCAGTTGTCAATTACCGTAACTTAGCTGTCGGATCATCGACCTCACTGGGTAACTTCTTCGTCCGGTATAAACCCGCATTTCCCATCGGGGGATATAGAGAGAATACGGAGATGCTTCCGATATCAAGGTTATTATCCAGCACCTCACTCGTCAGGTGCTGCGGCATACACCCATTCGACCTTTCGGCCCCTTCGGCTTTGCTCAGGGACTTCGTTTTGCTCAAGGACTGCGTCTCTCTCGGAGCGGACGAAGCCTTCTTTCTCTCCCTTCCTCCTTTCGAAAAGGAGGACTGAGGAGGATTTTCTTCTCGCAGACTGATAACGATCTGCATATCGAGGGCTCGATAGCAGATCTATAACGACGATAGCGCACGCAGTTCCGTGATTGCAGCAGAAAGTTGGTGAGATATGCGGGATTTGTTCGATACGCTGATTATTAACGAGTATCGCGTATGGAGTTCAGAGGATGCATGTCGATACCAGACTCGTCACTGATTACCGATAGCCGATACCGTGATCAGCCACGATCTTTAGACGGAGATCGCTTTGCCATTCCAACCAAGTCGGTGGCGCCCACTCTGTTTTGCTAAATAGAGGTTCTGATCCGCTCTGTTGAAAAACGCATCCCACCCCTCCTCTTCCCGATATGTGGCCCCCCCCATGCTTGCTGTTACCTTCAGTTCAACATGCGGAAGAGTGATGTCCAGAGAACTCACTGCATTGAAGATCTGGGTTACGGTCGATACGACCGAATCTGTTTCAATCCCGGAGAGCAGAACGGCAAATTCATCCCCGCCGAGACGGCAGGGAATATCGCTTCTTCGTACCGAATTTTTCAATTGATCAGCAAATCGCCGGAGTACCACGTCGCCCACATGATGTCCGTAGGAATCGTTGATCGATTTGAAATGATCAACATCCATTATGATGAGTGACAGCCCCATGGCCCTCTCATTAGCCCGGGGCAGGACGACTCCCACTTGTCGTTCGAGGCATCGTCGATTATACAGACCAGTCAGCACATCCGTCTGCAGGAGAAGTTCAGCGCTATCGAGCTCCCGTCGTGTTCTTCGAAGATAGTCAAGCGTCTGTTCCAACTCACGATTTCTTTTCTGAAGATCGCTCACAAGATTCTGTTCTGATTCGACGAGATATGCGCACGTTTGAAGCAGTAGCCTCGCAAGAAGCTCCGAATACTCCTGAAGGAGCACAGTAAAAGTCGTCTGATCCAGTATCCGGAGTTTTGTTTCCCTCGTAGCCACTGCCGTCGCCGTCCTGAGACGGTGACGGCTGAATAGAGCCAGTTCTCCGAAGAATGCTCCCCGTGAAAGCAGTTTCCCCGATTTTCCCTCTTCGAAAAGGAGCCCTATTTCACCATCTTCCACGATGAACATTTCGTTCCCGGGATCTCCGAATCGAAAGATAATATCGCCGGAACCGTACGATCTCATTAATCCGACCGATGAAAGATTGGATAACATTTCCGGAGAAAGTATGGAATCAGGTTCCGGCAAACGCATATCTTCAGAACGCACATTCCCTCCAGATTCAGTCAATCACATTACATTGTATACTCCGCCGAATTGTGAAGCCTCCCGTAAGCGGACTTGTGGGCTTCATGGCGAAGAAGGATTAGATCTAAAAATCCCAATCTCGCATCCCTTTAGTTGAATAACGTGCTGCACCTCGTTCGGTGTAATCTGTAACCGGACATAGGTCTGAATTTCCGTATCCTCATCAGCGGTATTTACCGTTGATCGGATCTTCTCTGCTAGACAAGTTACTAATCGGTCACCTCATGATTCAAGTTCATCGCGAAACCTGATAGATATAGTCGCTCTTCGTGTAGCGCCCGTTCTCTTCTCGCAAGTCAAACACGGGCTCTTTCACGCAAGAATTTTCTCCGGCGGACGCCGCTCGGGGATTTGTCTATGTGCTATTGTTTCATGTATCCATTCGTCGGAAACGAATAGCCAGCAATAGCAGGCACCATACTCTTCCACATCAGCCTGGGCATATTCGCAGGGGCAAATTATATCCCTGTCTTTCTCTATCTCTCCGCTGGCCGGTCGACATGGACAGGTTCGATACCCGTATCGATCGCCGTTAACAAGAAGGCCCTGTAATAGCGGTTCCACGACATCCCAATCAGGATTCATCGTAAGACCTCTACCGGCAGCATGTTGTCGGAGTGACGAGTGATATGTATCTATAATACTCATAGTGACAGTACCTCGCGGACACCCCGGTAATCCTCTCCGAGCACGGCCGTCTCTCCAACGACTAATGTGGGAAATGATACTGCGGGATTGATGCGACTTAAAAATTTCAGGTGTTTTTGTTTTTCTGACGAATCCAGTAAATCAACGTCCACGATACGCGCCACTATTCCGTGATTCTCCAGGAATGTCTTCATGCGTTGACACCGCGGGCACGTGCTGAGTGCAAAGAGAATTGGCATGTTTTCTCGTATTTCTTGCTCGAACATATATACTCCTTCTACCATGAGAGAGATGTCTATATAAATCCTTCCGCATACAGTTGATGAATGCAGATAAACAGACGTCTCATCATCCGGAATGTTATTTGACTTCGGTAGGATCACCTATCCGGATCAGATACACGACAAGTCCGGTCTCGTTCCGGTTGAGTGCCTGTGTCTATTCTTCTTGCATCATATACGCATAATTAATGCAATGAAATCAAATACACTACAGAGAATCTATACAATCCCGGAATACAATTTGATGTGAACAAAAATCCTCCGGTATGGATTATATAGGTACAAGCACGGAATTCTCACCGGATTTTCTCAGGAAAACGTTGAGATATTGGTGCTTTACAGAAATGCTGCCTTTTCGATTCTGCTCACTGACTCTATTACACTCAGAGCAGGCGAAGCCCACCAATGACTTCATCTTTTCGAAAAGGAGGATTGAGGAGGACATCATATTTCCGAAATTTACAGAAGAAGTTCATGGGTTTCATCGAATGGTCGAATGGATGAAAGCTTCTATGGGATACAGCGTGAAGGATGAAAAGGCATAACGATGATAGTGAGAGTATATCAGCGGATGCACTGGAAATCGTGTGAGAAATCAGGACTATATGCCAATCAGTGGAGGTAATAATGTTCGTCGTCTCGATAGTTCTTCTCTCCTTGTTTGTGCAGATCGGATCGGCTCAAAAACCGGATCAGGTGTTGAGTCTGCGCCAGCGGGTACTTTCCAAAGAAACCTATATGAATGTAGCGCGGCAATGGATCGAGTATATGGAAGAGAATGGAGAGAGTGTGGAAGGTCACTTGAATGCCGGTCAGGCATTACGGTATGCCGGGGAGGAAAAACCGGTCTATTTGAGACATTATCAACAGGCGGTTTCCCTTGATCCCGACAATGTCCGTGCACTTGATCTCTATGGATGTCATCTCCGAAACAAGGGCACCCCGGAAGAACGTACCCGTGGCCTTGAAATGCTTGAACGAGCAAAAGATCTTGATCCAACATATGGAGAAATCCTCTACAGTCTTTATTCAGCATATTGCTGTGAAGGTCGACTCGAAGACGCTTCGTCCATCGCCGACGATATATACAGAAGACAGATAATCTCGGTACCCCTTCAGGATTTCGGCCACAATCTCATCGCAGGATTGCCCAGGAATGCCGTAATCATTACCAATGGCGATAATGACACATACCCTCCTATTGCACTGCAAGCCGGTCTGAATTTTCGACCTGATGTCACTATATTGAATCGCTCTCTCCTCCAGTGTGAAGAATATGTGCTTGCTCTCTCCAGGAGATATGACTGGTTTCCTGATCCCGGGAATTACACCAAGACAGGTCCATTCGGAATGGCGGGCTCAGTTATAGATCATCTGCTGGTAACAAGGGAACGTCCCATTTTTGCTGCGATCACTGTCGCGTTTGGCGATCAACCACGATCTGTCACTATTCAAGGCCTTGCGTTTCGAATCGATGATTTTACAAAAAACGATCCGAATATTGATTATCATACAACATGGGAGCTATTTCAAGACGAATACCGGATGGATAGCAGTACTTATTGGGGATACCCATGGGAGCTTCGCAATTCGGAGCGTTTATTAATGAAAAACTATGCGATAATTGCGTATTATGCCGCGGAAGAAGCTCTGAAAAACGATGACTCAACTGCTGCAGAATGGTTCGTCCGATTTGGAAACACTATTGCGGAATTCCATAACTTTGAAGAGTTAATCTCGATGTTTTCGCAGATATCCTTTGATGACTAATATCTCCGACGATTCGCTTGCCATGGCGGCCGCATCAGGCGATACGGAGGCGTTCGCGCGGATTTACGACAGATACGCTCCGAAAATCGCCCTTATTCTTCGATCATACGCCCAGGATCAAGCGGATCTTGAGGATCTGGTCCATGATGCGTTTTGCCGGATCATTCACGGGCTCAGATCGTATAAACCCCGGGGATTGTTTCATGCCTGGGCTATGGCAATAGCAGTGAACTCCGGTCGAAAGCACGTTCGACACCGGCACCGAACACTTATAATTCATGATCCAACCGCCCTTGAAACACTCTTCCGTGATACTCAAAATCCGGAAGACTCTCATACAAATCGTCTTCTGGCCGAGAATCTTATTCGAAACCTTTCGGAACCTAAACGTATCGTGATGGTTCTCCGGTTCTGGTTGGATTATTCGTATGCTGAAATCAGCGACATACTCGAGATCCCTCAGGGTACGGCGCGCCGCCGGGTCCACACGGCATTACAGGAAATTCGAGCATCACTGGCGGCCGTGGATCACAACGGTAAGGAGATATGCCATGGTACAGAAATCTGAGCATCCACCGGACAAGAGTCTTTGGCAATACCTTGATGAAAACACGCAATCGGCTGATCTGATCGAACATATATCCCGATGCCCGCGATGCAAACAGCGCGTGGATGAATTACAATGCACGCTCGATTCGGTTACTCATGCACCTCAACCTGAACTATCAGCCATGCTTCGCGCGAGAACCTTGCGATCCTTTCTTGGATCTCGAAGGACTAAGCCGTCATTTATGAGATTCTGTATGGTGAGAATACCACTCTATCAGGTAGCTGGCATCGTGGCCGCTGCAGTGCTGATTATGCATATCGTCGGTTCAAAAACAGAAACAGATGACACTCGCCATACCACAGCTCTCGCATTCCATCAGACACTACAGGAGAGCCTTACAGGCCCCTGATCAGCGAGAGGCGGTGTGGATATTACCCATTTCGGTGAGGACACGGCGAATGGTCTCAAGACTTGGTTTTTCCTGGCTTATGGAAAGACGGAGATTGAGATTACGCAAAGCGCCTTCAAGGTAGCGAATATCGTCAGGCAACGATCGTGCCAACTCGGCGATGAGTTGGTCGGGAAGTCTGATGGAAGCTCCCTTTTGTTTCGTCATGAGTATGGCGGTCTTCAATGCTTCGCTCGTCGTCCCAACGCGGACAGCAACACCATTGGAAAACTGTGATCTGATCTCCTCGATCAATACATCGAGCTCACCAAGTGGCCGATCGCTGGTCACTGCGATCTGGCGTCCCTGTGAACATAAAAGGTTAAACAGTTTCGCGAACTCCTGTTGAACCCCTCGACGCTGTGCCAGAAATTGAATGTCATCCAATAGTAAAACATCCGCGCGTTGATACTTCCCTCTGAATTCTTTTACCTGATTTCGTTCGATAGCCTCGGTCAACTCCATCTCCAGTTCGGACGCGGGAATCCATGCAATCCGACGGATCGGATCATTCGCTGAGGCACGGTTTCCGATCGCGCAGAGCAGATGTGTCTTTCCGTGCCCCACGTCTCCATATATCAATAGTGGGTTATGAGACGTGCCGGGGAAATCGCCAGCCGCTTCAGCAGCCGTATATGCCGCGCGATTCGCGTCGCCGACCACAATATTCTCGAAGGTGAACTTCGGAAGTGGTTGACGGAACTCCGTTGTGAGAACTGCGCCTGCATCGATTAACTCATCCGGACCATAGTGGAGAGATATCGCCTTCATGATCGTATCTGGTGGACAGAGAACCGGTCGAACTTTCCGGCGGAGATGCGACGCTAAGGCCTGGACGGCACGATCATTCATCGGATTGGATATCGCGAGAGTAACCTCATTTCTCGTGGCATTTATGGGCATGGCACAGAATTCTCGTGCAAGGGACCCGGACAGAAGACGAACGATATCGGGACTAATTCGACAGTCGGCGACAGTCGGCTGCAATCGCGCATAATGCCGGGCGAGCATGGGCATAAGTACGTTCGCCTCCACGTACCCCATATCCACGAGTATATTCCCCAGAATCCCGCCGTTTTCTCTTTGACGATCAAGAGCACTATCCAGCTGTTCCTGGCTGATTATATGCTCCTCCACCAAAAGCGCGCCCAGACGTTTTCGTTCTCTCCTCACCGCAATTACTCCTTAATTAGTCTATCGAATACGATATCATTGTACTGATCCGATGACAAGCTATTCATGGGGTGGCTGGACGGTTCATTCTTGGTAGAAAGGAAATATGAAACTCGCGTACTGCCGGAGGAGCCGGCGGGGATTCACTGATTATCTGGTCGACTCCAGTTCATTCAATTTCTTTTTAATTGAGTCGGCCGCACGTTTGAACATGAAATGACATTGTCCGAGCCCTGCATCCTTCTTCGATAGCATGGTCAGAAGAATACCGGGTTCAATATGCCAGGCACCGACCCACCCTGAATTCCCAAGCCAGAGCATCTGACACCATGGTCTATCCTTTTGATTCCACATGGTGAAACATGCATGGATAACAGCCATGTTCTCGGAGTCTTCAGACGGATTCGTCGGCCAGCACGAGAGAAACGCCCCGTTCTCGGATCTAAGACAAGCCAATTGTACCATGCCGGCGGCGGAGGATAATGCTGAAGTCATGATCTCCTTCAAACCTGATTCCGTTCCGATTCGGGCTTCGATTTTTTCGCGTTCCCGTGCTTCACGCTCTTTGCGTTCATCAATGAGACGCAATCCGTCTAAAAGCAGATGTTGAACATCCCGTTCGATGGTCTGTTCCTCACTTTCGATCCCTGTTTCGAATGTAAAACCACCCTCACCATATTCGAGAAGCGCCATAACCACATCTTCTCCCCTGGCCTTGCTTGAAACAGCATCAACAATCCTACCGTTTCGATAATAGATACGCGCCTCATTGACTTCATTCCCCACCCGCAACAGACCGGTTAAATTTCCAAGCACGGGAAGTTGAAGTACATCGGACACGCTCATATCATCTAAAGTTCCCCGCAATGCCATTCCATCCTCCGTGGGCTAGCTGAAACGCCTGAGAACAGCTTTCATAGTTTCCCGGATAGTATCAAGAACGCCTTCACCCTTAACGGCAACTGCTTCGAATCGAGGCCAGTCATCCTTTCGCAGATCATCATCAAGTTCTTCCATTGACATGATATCGACAAGATCACGTTTGTTGTACTGAAGTGTAATCGGCACATCCTGAGGATGCAGTCCGTAGCTCGACATATTCTTGAGCATTCCGCGAATGCTCTCCACGTTTTCATTCCGTTTCTCACGGTCGGAATCCGCGACAAAAACAACGCCATCCGCTCCCGATAGTACGATACGCCTACTTGCCTCATAGTAAACCTGACCGGGAACCGTATACATATGGAATCGTGTCTTGAAACCCTGGATTTCACCTAATTCAAGCGGAAAAAAGTCAAAAAACAACGTCCGGTCTTCATGGGTGCTGAGACTTACAAGTTCACCCTTTCGGTCCTGAGTCAACCGCTCATAAATCCTCATCAGATTCGTCGTCTTCCCGCTCAGGGCGGGACCGTAATAAACGATCTTGAAGTTGATCTCTTTTGACGAAAAATTGACAGTAGACACTACTCAGTAAAAATCCGGTCGATAAGGTTTACGGCGAACTCCTTGAACTGTTCAACCATGAGTTCATCTTTTTCCGGGGATTCACTTCTCTTTTGAATGAGTTCTGTCAGGTCCTCGCCCGCTCGTCTGCTATGAAGTCGAACAAGTCCAATCCGCGACGAATCGTCAAAAACAATAATCATCATAGCGGTAGAAGCCACAAGAGAAATATGAATGTGTCTGGATTCACCCTGCTGAAATAGTATGGAGAATTCTCGTTCGCCCAATAATGTCGCAACTTGTTTCGTTGCCGCGAAGGATCCGGCAACAAGGGCGGCAAGCGCGGTGATATTGAGAAAATTGGTATTTCCTCGAGCGGCGATATTATGACCATCCTTCGTTATAAGTATAGCACAGAGAGAACCGGTTTTTTTTATTACCTCGTCGAGAATTTTTTCAAAATGCTCCTTATCCTTCGAAAGAGCGAGAACCGTACCCGTTGCGGTCATGGTTCCTCCTTAGCTCGTTGATTCCTCACGCAATTCACGCAATAGATGGATAGCTTTTCCGAGTTCATTCTTCTCGAGAAGTATGGACAGATCCGCCAGTTTGTCCATAAGAACGATATCTTCGTGTTCCGCGGCCTTATCGATACCCATCTCAAGAAACGATTTCAGGATGGATTCGATTTCGCTCAGGCTTCTGGCAGAAGCGATAGTCTCGCGGAATCGCTGGCGCAAATTCGTTGAGCCAGAGGAGTCCCAATCTTCTCGATCAAGCGTATCCGCATCGTGAATACTGCCATACCACTCCCGGGCTTTGTCGATGAGTTCGTCATCAATGGGTGCTTCCACGAAACAAAACCATCCTGACGATAATTCATCAAGACGGTCCAGCAGATCCGATTTCTCAGATGTCTTGGAGTTGGATAACACCAGATCACCTTGCCGTATCCACAGAATATGCTGAGTTCCCGGGTCTTTTCCGTTGCTAACGACAACACGACCACTCCGTCGCCCGGCGCCTATAATGGGCATTATCTGTCGAATACCCGCGGGAGGCAATACACCCGTAAGGCTTCCCCTGATAGGAGGTAGCGGTTCATTCATACTCAGAAAGTCGAGAAAATCAAGGAATTGCTTCTTGTCCCGGTCCAGTGAGAATCGCCAGGCATTCACGGTACCATATGATTCACGACCCCACATACCTGAAGAGTCGGAAACCACACAGGGCACGACACATCGGGAGAACGCAACTCCGTAAAACTCCTCGATTGTCGTTTCGGGTTTGTGCAGGATCAGATCCTCTTCGAAAACCGCCACATCTGCGTGATATGCCGTAACCCATCCAATAGCGGAGTGAATGGAAGGCACATGAAATATCACCCATTCACGCGGGGGGATAAAGCCGCGAATGCGTTCATTGGTGCTATCTGACCCGATAATTAGGATATTCATGATATTACCGCTAAACGGTTATTATTAACGCTACGTAACCAGTTTCAAGTCAATGAAATTACCGGAAAAACCTGGATACGTGAAATCTGCGTCGCGTCGTATGAACGCTTACAGTTCCTCTGCGAGTTTTTCCGCCGCTTTCCGGACAGCTATTCGGATGGCACCGAGACTGCTTCCCGTTGCAGCAGTAACTGCGAGCATCGCCTCGTCGGTCACGCCCTTGAGGAAGGCAACGCCGTTTTCATACTCCATCATTGCTTGATTGAAGGCACCCTGTTCAAGACCCGCTCCCATCATCTCAGCGGTTCCAAGTCCCGTAGATATAATGGCACCTGCTGCTTCTGCATCCACATTGCTTGCGGCGACGGATTCAATGACAAATCCATCCCTGCTTACGAGAATCGCTGCGGATACGCCCTGAGTTCCTGCAAGTTGCTCGAGTGTTTCTAAAACCGACATCTGATATTCTCCTTTCCAACGGATACGATTCTTGACGATCCCTGCTGTATGTAAAGGGAATCGTCATATTTATTATGATCAAAACCGGTATCTGACACATTGAACCTGAAAATATAAACGGGTTCGTGGTAATGTTTGCTGGATTGTATAATACGTCCTATACACTGAACCGTCTGTTCATCCTCCCGTAAACGGATTCAGATGAGGAGTACGCTGTATATACCAGTGCCAGCGTAGCATATAAGATACGATAAGATATTCCTTTCGTAAATTGTGAATTTAACAATACTGTAGAAAGGGCCGATAAATACTGGTCGATGTACACTGCATTTACTAAAGAGTGAATATTTTTTTAATGCAAATGTAATGCCAGATCTATTCCCGATATTTACCCGAATTTTCAAGTTATTCGGCTCATAGCGTATCAATTTGCGTTCTTACATATACTGCTTTATCATAACAAATCGTTACATAATTATTCACTCAACCCTGATTTTTTGTGCGGATCTCCGCATTGTGCGCTCAATTCTTTACTGCGAAACGTAACGGAATATCGTTGAGCAGACTATCCGACCCAGAATGTTTAACACAACACATTACCGTTCGATCTAATAAATAACATTTAAGATTCTTATCATACACTACAGATGAGAACTGTCAGATCGGTGACCTCGCACAATAGTGAAAATTCAAAAGAGAATCCCAATCCTTGCAATCCCCAGATCGGCAATTCGTATTCAACAGTATCTTTAGGTCTGTATTTTGCATGGCTATGAGGGCGTCGATTGTACATGTATGAGCCGGAATCAAGCCGTTCATATTACAGTAAGCTTTGTTTCTGTGATATCAGACAGGTCTTGTATGACAGTAAAATGAGAGGGGTAACATGGCGCATGAACTGCAGAAGAAAATTCATGATGTTTCCTTTTTTCTCGCCGCACTTGCTCACGGAGCGGAAAAACACATAGGTCGGGGAACGACTGCCGTTTGCTCGCTCGCGGGAAAAAAGTTCGGCAAGGAAGCAGTTGAGAATGTCAAGGAAACAGAAGATCCGTTTGAAGCGGTGGAGATTCTGCGCGACGCTCTGGCGGAACGCGGAATTCTCTGGGATTTCCGGGCGTTTGAAGGCGACGAAGGGAAGATTCTCGAGGAAGACGGCAAACGAAAAATACGGCTGGTGTTTAAAACCTGTATGGTCAGAAACTGCCTCTTTACCTATGCACATGAACAAAAACAATCACTTTGCTATATGGCCCATGGCGTATTCGCAGGAGCCATGGAAAAGGTGATGCATAAGCATAAAGTCAATCTGGAGATCATTCATGCGGGACCTAACGCTTGTTTGAAGGAATTGATATGGGAGGAGAAATAATGAAGGCGACCGTTGCCACTGAATGGCTTTCTGGGTGCTCGGGATGTCATGTCGCGGTTGTCGATCTGCATGACAAATTGCTGAACCTGGTAGAAGCAGTTGATTTCGTTCGGGTGCCTGTTCTCATGGATGAAAAGGGATATCCAAAGGCGGATATCGGTATTGTCGAAGGCGCCGTAAGAAGCGATCATGATAAAAAGGCGCTTCTTAATATCCGGAATCACGTGGACAAACTTGTGGCTTTTGGAACATGCGCAGTGTATGGGGGTCCGTCTGGAATAGGATGGCTCTATAAGAAAAACGAAATATTAGAGACCGTTTATGAGCATGGCCCCACCAATGCTGGTGGCGAAAGACCTGACTCCGATGCTCCGAAGCTCGAAGACAGCGTTGTTCCCATCGATGAATTCGTAGACGTCGATTTGTATCTACCGGGATGCCCTCCGCATCCATTCTTCATCGCACAGGGAATCCGCGCTCTCATCTCTGATTCCGCGCCGCCTCTCACCTATCAAAGTGTCTGTTCAGCGTGCGAGAGAAGAATGGAAAAACGGGAAGGTGTCAAGCTTCAACCCGGCGCCGTTGCCGGTGAAAATGACGTTTGTTTTCTCTCCCAGGGGATCATATGCCTTGGCTCAGTATCCCTCAACCGTTGCCTCGCTCAATGTCCGAATTCCGGCGTTCCATGCGCCGGATGTACCGGTCCATCTGTGGGTGTAATTACGGAACCGTACCTTGATCTGAGAAGCGATCTGGCGATCAGGATGGAAAAGCTTACCGGCATAGATAGATCGGAGATTATGGAATATATAGAGAAAAACGCCAATACATTCTATGCATATGCCATGGCTTCGCCGGCCATCTATAAAAAACCAACCGTTGAGTTGCGAGAGTGGACAAGACTCTCCGCACCCGAATAATGCTGGAGGATTAGCAATAATGAGTCGTCAAATCGCGGTTGATCCCGTTACACGAATAGAGGGACATGCAAAAATAGTACTTAACATAAACGATTCCGATCAGGTGGAAAGCGGTCATCTACAAGTGCTTGAAGTTCGCGGATTTGAAAAACTTCTCGAAGGAATGGAACTCACTCGTATGCCGCTCATCACCGGGCGAGTTTGCGGGGTTTGTCCCGCCGCTCATCATCTTGCTTCGGTTGTGGCCATAGAGAGTGGACTTGGAGTATCCGCCCCACCAAAGGCTCTCGCTTTGAGGAACCTTTTATATGCCGGTCATATTCTTCATTCACACGCGCTGAGCACCTTCCTCCTTGTGGGTCCGGATATTCTCATGGGTCTCGATGCTGATCCCAAAGAGCGAAATGTATTCGGGATTTTGAAGATGGATCCTGATCTGGCGAAAAAAGTCCTGCGTTTGAGAAGTATCGGACAAAAGACAGTTGAAATAGTTGGTGGTCGGGGCGTTCATCCCGTAGCCTCAGTTCCGGGCGGTATGGCATCGGAACCGACGCAGGAAAATCTCGATCGCCTCTCCGAATGGGGTAAAGAGGCGTTGGGTATACTTCTCGATCTTCTACCGGTCATCAGGGAGAAACTAGGATTGATCGGCGATGTTCGTGAAGCAACCGCTGTTCCATTCCCGAGCCTCGGTTTGTCGAACAACGGCAATGTAGATTTCCTTAACGGAACGTTTATTGTTATGGATGAACAGGGCAATACAGAACGAACATTCAGCAGTGAAGAGTATGCCGACAATCTCATTGAGCATGTTATGCCGGGTTCGTATATGAAAGCCGTAAAACTCAGGGGTACGCAAGAAAAGCAGTTCATTGTCGGACCCCTGGCACGCCTTAATGTGAACAATGGTTTTTCCACGGATAAAGCCAACGATCTCCTCAAGGAATTCCACGATCAAGGGCAACCTCGAACGCGAATGCTGGATAATCTTGAAGCCCGCATGATCGAAATGGTACACTGTGCCGAACAGATGGCACTCATCGCAGGATCTCCTTTGCCTGACAGCGAGTTACGTTCGGACATAAAAGTAAAGGCAGGCAAATATATCGGTGCCGTTGAAGCCCCACGAGGTCTTCTTGTTCATGATTACACGGTGGATGATGAAGGCATTGTCACACAGGCGAATCTGATTGTTGCGACACAGAACAACTATTATGCAATCGACGAAACAATTACTTCTTTGGGCGGACATCTTTTGCCGCAGAATAATGATAATCAGCTTATGAACGGCATGGAATTCGCCCTGCGTATGTTTGATCCTTGTCTTGCCTGTGCTACACATGCAGCGGGATGTATGCCGATTGAGATCGAGCTACGTCGTGAAGGCGGCTCTATACGTACCGTGAGCAGGAGGTAGTCCGATGATAACCATCAAAATTGATGAAGACGCATGCGTAGGCTGTTCACTCTGTGTTGATGAATGCCCCACGGACGTATTCTCTTTCGATGAGAAGAAAAGGCTGCCAGTGGTTGAAAAAGCAGAGATGTGCTTCGGTTGTCTCAGTTGTTCCGAGATCTGCCCATCTGACGCCGTTGATCATGAGGGTATCGATTTAAGTTCCACAGCGTATCATGATGAATATCCACTACGTATTGCTGATAGACTTGGTACTGGACGAAATTTCGATGAAGCGGCTATAGAGGATGAGGAAAGTCTTAAAAAAGGATTAGACGATCTCGGTGTCCGATTGCTCTCAGTCGCGGCGATATTCCGCCAGACGGTCGGCGGCGCCTTACCTGCCCTGGGCAGTCTTGCGGGGCAGACTCTTGCCGGGCAGTTGCCGCGATACAGGGTACCGGAAACCTTCGAAGAAGCGCTTGAACTTATGCGTGAACAGTTCCTTCCGACTTGGGATCTCAACCCTGCTCTCAACGGTGATGACACACTCAAGATTGAAGTAAAAAACTGCTTTGTTCGGGAAATATGTCAAAAAGAAGGTTTGGAGTTAGGTGGCGAACTGTGTACTCTGTTCTACAACTACCTGGCCGGTTATCTCACGAAGATTGGACAGAAACGGATGAGGCTCGCTTCTGCGGAACGGGGCGATTCCAAATGCATATATTCAGTTAATCTGGTTCAGTAGGATTCTCAATGGGTGATATCTCACCAGTGATTGTGTTCGGCGTCGGCAACACCCTCATGGGTGATGACGGCGTCGGGCAGATCGCGGTAAAACGGTTGGCCAAAAACGATCGTTTTCATAATTCCGGGGTTGTATTTCATCATATAGAGGGTGATATTCTGGAGATAGCCGATTGGCTTGATCGAGCACCTCATTTCATTTTCGTGGATGCACTTCATGGTGAACCCATTGGCGAAGTGTTGCGTCACGATCCAAAACCAACACTGGCCGCTCCCTCGTTTCATCAATCCGACATTGGTACCACCATGTTACAGCTGGAAGCCATCGAAGTAGTCGTACCGTTCCCGGAATGGGAGATCTGGGGAGTCAGGATCGTCCCGCCCACACGACCACAAAACACACTATCTCCCATAATAACCGCATCACTTCCCCGCCTGGTGTGCCAGATCTCTCATCGAATGGATGAAATCCTCAATAACTCCATGTCTTTGATGAATCCAGCGGAGTAAATTTAATACGTATCTGTGTTCGCATTTCTCAACAGGTTTCGTTACGAGATGATCGAGAAGGATACGGCTGAAAGACGTACTATCCTTCGATCGTTCGATGAGACTCTGGGACTTCGTCTCACTCGGAACCGGCGAGGAGCGCGGCTCGTCCAGGCATTTCCTCTGCGATACGGTGAGGGAACGCGAGGGAGCATAACAAAGAAATCGAGTCATGCTCGGTCATCGCAGCAGATCCGTGATGAGAAGTCCGGATACCTAGAGGACCGGAAGATACGTCTTCAATTCATAATCAGTAACACGGATTCGATATTGATTCCATTCTTCGAACTTGTTAGCGAGGAATTTGTCAAAAAGTTCTTCTCCCAGGGTATCTCGCACCAGGGCTGATTTCGACGTTTCCTTGGCTGCCCCGAAAAGGTCGCCCGGGAGTGAATGTATAGCCAATTCGGTTTTCTCACGTCCACTCATGCGGAACACGTCGGTTTCCATTGGCTTGGGCAGGTCGTATTCACGTTCGATACCGTGTAACCCCGCACTGAGCAGAACTGCAAATGCGAGATACGGATTGGCGGCCGCATCGGGAGCACGGTATTCCACTCTGCAGGAATTCGGTCTGTCAATCTTGAGCGCCGGAACCCGGACAAGCGCCGATCTATTCCGTCGCCCCCATGTAATGTATGCAGGTGCTTCATATCCCGGAATGAGTCGTTTATATGAGTTTACCCATTGGTTCGTCACGGAGGTTATCTCCCGGGCATGGTGAAGCAATCCTGCGATATACTGTCTGCCTACAGCGGAGATATTGTATTCATCTTCCGCTGAATAGAACCGATTGGTGTCGCCGGTAAATAATGACTGATGCACATGCATACCGGAACCGTTGATATTTTCCAATGGTTTCGGCATAAACGAGGCGTATATCCCATGTTCGCGCGCAACTTCTTTTACGACGAGTTTTGAGATCATGATCTGATCAGCCATTGTCAGCGCATCAGTATAGCGATAATCGATTTCGTGCTGACTGGGCGCTACCTCGTGGTGAGAAGCCTCCATGGATATTCCAAGGGAGCGGAGTACAGAGAGTGTTCTCTTTCTGGCTTCCGCGCTTCGGTCAAGGGGCATGACATCGAAATACCCTGCTGCATCCAACGGTTTCGCATTGTATTCATCCGGGAAGTAAAAGTACTCCAACTCGGGTCCCACGAAGAAATTGTCAAACCCGGCCTGATTAGCTCGATCTAATGCACGCTTCAGTACTCTTCGCGGATCCGTTTCAAGGGGTTGGCCATTCGGATAATGCACATCGCAGATAAACATTGCTGAGAGTACTCCACCCGTTTGAAAAGGAAATATTCGGAATGTATCAAGATCGGGTACTGCTATGAGATCCGATTCTTCAATCCTGACAAATCCCTCCACGGACGAACCGTCGAATGCTATACCTTCTTCAACTGCGCGATCGATTTCGTCCACCGCGATGCTGAGACCTTTCATCCTTCCGAGCACATCACAGAAAAGCAAGCGGATCACCTCAACACCATTTTCTCGTATTATTGGCATTACTTCATCGTATCCCATGCTATTCCTCCTCATTCCGCAACTCTCTCACCAGATATGATCTAGTTGTATATTGCGGCATATTCCAGTATCGCTTCTCGAAGTCAATTATTTACTGTTTGTTACATTCATGAGACATAGTCAGAAATTCACCCCAACTTCACATCCTGTATTCGGGGTATTCGGGGTATCCCGGGTTCCGTGAGTGATCTGAGAGAGAATAATGCGTCCAGGGATCGCTCATCGATGATCCCTTCCGCCAAAGCAATCTCACGAACCGTCTTTCCCTCAGACGATGCCTTATAGGCTACCTTCGCCGCCGCATCATACCCGATAGTTGGAGCGAGAACGACGGCCAGCCCAAGGGAGTTATCAGCCATATGACGGAGCATATCGGTACGTACGGTGATGCCACTCACCAGCTTCACAGTGAAATTCCGAATCGCGTTTCCGAGGATATGAATCATGAAAAGGATATCATAAATGATAAGTGGCAGCATGGTATGTAATTCAAACGCGCCCCATGTGCCTGCCATGGATACCGCTGCATCCATACCCATAACCTGCACACAAACCATTATCAATGATTCGGCAATAACGGGATTGACCTTACCCGGCATTATACTCGAACCGGGTTGGACCGCAGGTAATGACAATTCACCCAAACCACTCCGTGGTCCGGAACCAAGCCACCGCACATCATTGGCGATTTTTATCAGCGCAACCGCAAGATCTCTCATTACGCCGCTTGTACGAACCAAAGGATCCTGGGATGCCTGTGCTGCAAAATGATTTGGAGATTCCCTAAATGGTATTCCGGTTCGGTCACGGATGAGGGCGATTGTCCTGGCACCAAACATCGGATGAGTATTAAGCCCTGTTCCAACTGCGGTACCACCTAGGGCGAGAGGGTATAGATCTTCCATGACGCTCTCGGTCCACCGTAAGCCTTCATCCATCTGGAATAGATATCCCGAAAACACCTGCCCCATCCGTATCGGCACGGCATCTTGAAGATGAGTACGACCGACCTTTATAATGTCGTCGAATTCTTCCGATTTTTTCTTTATGGTTTCTATACTCAGTTTCAGTGATGGTATCAGTTTGCTCCGCATTGCTTCAACGGCCGCCATATGCATGGCTGACGGAAAAGCATCGTTACTCGATTGTCCGAGATTCACATGATCGTTCGGATGCACCGGTCTTTTATCGCCGGGTGTTCCCCCAAGAAGCATATTCGCCCGATTCGCGATCACTTCGTTCACGTTCATATTCGTACTTGTACCGGAACCGGTTTGAAAAATATCAACAGGGAATTGAGTATCGTGTTTGCCTTTGATTACTTCTTCCGCAGCCGTCACAATAGCCTCGGCTAATTCGTAATCAATAAGTCCCAAATCGCTGTTAACACGTGCCGCTGCGCTCTTTATCACGGCGAGTGCACGAATTACTTCGCGTGGAATCCTATGTCCGGATATGGAGAAATTCTCGATGGCGCGCATTGTCTGTGCACCAAACAATGCATCTTCGGGAACATACACGTCTCCCATGCTATCTCGCTCTATTCTCATTCTCTGCACCACCCTTTTTAGATCTCTATTCGACTTGAAAGAAACCGGGCATTCACCCGTGAAGCATCATAATCTGTAAAAAAGACCATGCATTTCCCGGACCATGTCTTTCAACCACCGGAAACATCCACAGATCGTTTTCGGGCAGCAATTTCACAGAGCATGAGCAACCAGATTGAGACACTTGAAACAATAACGAGACAGAATCTTGCGCATTGAGATACAATTCGATTAGTTCTTTCACATCTTAAACAAGCGGGAGAAAATCGTGAAAGTACTTTTCCTCGATGATTATATGACTTGCCGGGTTATCATGGCCGCGGCGATATTTCGAGATATCACCGGCGATCAGATTGATGCCGTCTGTGCGGGAATATATGAAGGCGATATTCCGTCAGACAGAACCGATATAATGAACTCCCTCGGTTTCGCCGTCCCGAAACGGACAACACCCGCCTTTCAGGAGTTGGCTGCAGGAAATTTTGATATCATTATTACCTTAGGTCAACTCGCGAGGGATTGCTGTTCCATCATCCCGGAAACGGATAACGATAAAAATTCCGATATCCCCGGCAGCATACTATTCTTCGGCTTGCCAGCAATCATACAGTGGCATGTTGAAGAGCCACCGGATGGCACTGATCCCGCACAAACCGAAACCATATTGAGAAAAACTAAAAAACAACTGAACGAACTCATACAGACGCTCCACCAACAGGGCTATATGGATGTGATGTCGAATCAACGTGAAACCATGGAGCGTATGCTGGACTCAATCGATGTAGGTCTCATGTTCCTGGATTCCCAAGCCCGTGTCTATGGATTTAACAGAGCAGCTGAAACTCTGACAGGAAAAACGAAAGGCGAGGTATTGGGAAAAGAATGCATGAAGGTGTTCCCTGGAGGAGGAATATGCGGTGACCAGTGTTTCTATTCAAAACTGAGCGGTTGTACCACCGATAAACATGAAATCGTAGTTCCGTATCAAACCGGGGAAAACACGTCACGAACGCTTCGAATAGTCCTGTCTCCAACCGTCCGCCGGGATGACCGTCCCTGCGGCGTAACCGCCGCGCTCACCGACATAACTGAACTGGGCGTAGGGATCTGGCCAACTCACCATTTTCACAGTATGGTCGGCGGATCCCGCATCATGCAGGAGGTTTTTTCCACCATTCGTCAGGCAGCCCAGTTTGATTACTCAGTCCTTATCGCCGGTGAAAGTGGTACGGGTAAAGAACTTGCCGCGCAAGCGATTCATCTGGAGAGTAAAAGAAATGGAGGCCCGTTCGTACCGGTAAACTGCGGCGCCCTCCCTGAGAATATATTGGAGAGTGAGTTATTCGGTCATGTCCGCGGTGCATTTACGGGTGCTATTCGAGATAAAAAAGGTAGATTCGAACTTGCAGATGGCGGCACACTACTGCTAGATGAGGTCGGGGAGCTAAGTCCTAATTTTCAGGTTAAACTTCTGCGCGTACTCCAGGAACAGAGATTTGAACGAGTTGGCGATGAACGTCAAATACGAGTCGACGTTCGAATCGTCAGTTGTACCAACAAGGATCTTCGGGAACTGGTCAAAAAAGGTTCATTCAGGGAGGATTTGTTTTATCGTCTCTGTGTCATCCCCATCCACCTTCCTCCACTCCGTGAACGAAAGGAAGACATTCCGCTCCTTGTCGATCATATCATGGCTGAGGTCCGGGCTGATACGGGCAGGGATATCAGGCGTATTGCGGCAGATACCATGGCTCGAATGATGAATTATCCATGGCCCGGGAATATCCGTGAACTCATAAATGCACTTCAATATGCTACAATACACTGCCTTGGTGACGAAATCCTTCCTCAGCATCTGCCTCCTGAAATTAGAGGCCGGTCGGGAATTATAGACGAATCACTCAAAGATTTCATCCTTGGAGATCTCGTTCCGGTTGAAACAACATCAGACACTCCGGTCAACAACGAAAAACAAAAACGCGGAAGGCAACGCCTTTCACCGGAAATCGTAAAAGAAGCACTTGAGCATTCAGGCGGTAACAAGGTCAAGGCTGCGGAATATCTCGGCGTTGGTCGAGCAACGTTATACAGATTTTTAAACGACAATCCTCTTGATACATAAACAATGAGCTGTCTCATGTCGGCATCGATCAGCTGTCCGGCACATCAATTGCATTTTGTTTCACATATGAATGCGAACTGAATTATTGTCCGGCAGGAGAATCAATAATGTCCAAAGTTTATAATAAAAATCTGAAGAAAGCTCTTATCCTCACTCGTGAGATGATAGCCCTCGCGGATGAAGGCGATCGTGACAGGATTGATTCATCGTGCGGCATACTGTATGGGATCATGAGAGACATGGCATACAAATTGAGAAGGCTTGCCGAGCAGGAAATCGAGAATCATAAGACAGCAGATATCTGGGATTGATATACAGCGTACCGGAGTCCCGGCGATGTCATCTTCGTTATTAGTGATTCCGGGGACATACCTTGAAATACTTAAAGAATCTACCATAGATTATACATTCGGGAGGATTTCATGTGGGATTACACGGAACAAGTCATGGATCACTTTAGACACCCCAGAAATGTGGGTCTCATAAGAGATCCCGATGGAGTGGGAGAAGTAGGTTCGCTCGCATGCGGGGATGCTCTGAAACTCATGTTCAAACTTGACGAAAATGGAAGAATCGCAGATGTAAAATTTCAGACCTTTGGATGTGCAAGTGCCATAGCTTCGTCTTCGGCTCTTACGGAGATGATAAAGGGTATGACCTTGGAGGAAGCCGAACAAGTGACGAATAAGGAAATAGCCGAGTTCCTGGGAGGACTTCCCGATCAAAAGATGCACTGTTCCGTAATGGGTAAAGAAGCACTCGATGCGGCGATCGAGTATTACAGATCCGGCGGAAAAACGACACAACATGAACTCGAGGGTAAAATAATCTGCACATGTTTCGGCGTAACTGAAAAAGAGATCGAACGTGCTATACAGGACAACGGTTTACGCACCGTGGATGATGTGACGAATTATACCAAAGCTGGAGGCGGATGCGGGGGATGCCAGCCTGAGATCCAGGACATATTGGATCGTATCTATGGCCAGGGGAAACCGGAAGTCGAAACGCCTGAATCCAAACCGAAAAGATTGACCAATATTGAAAAAATAAGACTCATTCAAGAAACATTTGATCGTGAGATACGACCGTTACTTCGTAAGGATGGTGGGGATGTGGAGCTGGTTGATATAGACGGTGAACGTGTATTGGTCTCTCTGAGAGGGAGTTGTGCGAACTGTAGAGTAGCCCAGTTCACACTTCGAGATGTAGTTCAGGCCAAACTGCAGGAATTCGTTTCTCCTGAACTCATGGTTGAGGAAGTCTCATGACTCAAGTGTATCTGGACAACAATGCTACCACGATGACCGCCCCGGAGGTGGTCGAATCCATGAAACCCTTCTGGTCCCAATGGTATGGTAATGCATCGAGTATGCATTCATTTGGTGGCCAGGTGAAAAATGCTATTGATGAAGGTCGAAATCATGTCGCTACATTGCTGGGAGCCAAACCCGAAGATATAGTTTTTACCAGCGGCGGCTCTGAGAGCAACAATCTTGCTATCAGAGGAACGCTGGACGCATTGGATGGATCAAAACGTCATCTCGTCACAACACGGGTTGAACATCCCGCGGTACTGAGTGTATTCCGATTTCTCGCTAAACGGGGGTATCGGATTACAGAACTTCCTGTTCATGCCGATGGCATGCTCGATATTGACGCACTCAATCAATCGCTGACCCCCGATACTGCTTTGGTTAGTATCATGTGGGCCAATAATGAGACAGGTGTCGTATTCCCCCTGAAAGAAATCACACAGATCGTAAAGAATCGCGGTGCGGTTTTTCATGTTGATGCCGTTCAGGCAGCGGGGAAGATCCCAATCAACATGGATTCCATCCCTATTGATTTACTTTCCATTTCGAGTCACAAGTTTCATGGTCCCAAGGGCATAGGCGCGTTGTACGTGCGAAAGGGAACAAAACTTATACCTCAGATTATCGGAGGTCATCATGAGGCTAACCGTCGAGCTGGAACTGAAAATGTTCCCGGTATAGTCGGTATCGGCAAAGCTGCCGAACTTGCACTCGACCATTTCAGCCATGAAACAGATAATGTCGCAGTTCTGCGGGATCGCCTTGAACGGGGCATCATGGAAAACTGTAAAGATGTCCTGGTTAACGGAACCAACAGGTTGCCCAATACGTCCAATGTAAGTTTTCGATTCGTCGAGGGAGAGTCGATACTTATGCTCCTTGATGAACTTGGGATTTCGGCTTCATCAGGTTCCGCCTGTGCATCTGGATCTTTGCAACCATCGCACGTGCTTCGAGCCATGGGCGTTCCATTTACGTCTGCACATGGCTCTATTCGATACAGTTTGAGCCGGTATACTACAAAAGAGGAAATAGACTTTGTAATACAGCATATGCCACCTATAATTGATCGATTACGAGAACTCTCTCCGTTTGTAGAGAGATAGCATTCTTGATCAGATATATGGCGGTAGTCTTTGATTTCCGTAACCCCTAGTGAGGAGACGAATCATGAAGAAGTATGAATGTACGGCATGTGGTTATATCTACGATCCCGCCAAGGGCGATCCTGATAGTGGTATCGCCCCGGGAACTGCCTTCGAGGATATACCTGACGACTGGGTGTGTCCCGTATGCGGTGTCGGAAAGGATATGTTCGAACTGGTAGACTGATCCAAACGGTAACACTAAAAAAGGCGAAGGATTCCCTTCGCCTTTTTTTCTCCCGCTATGGTGTCTCATACCGGGCCGATTCCGGCCCGTCTTTTGCATTTGTGTAAATAAATGTATCTTCATTATTACTATTTTATCAACACATGCCGCGGAGAAAAAGATGCCGTCTCTTGTTCAAAAACCTGCGCCCGACTTTAAAGCGAAAGCGGTAATGCCTGATAATTCCATAGTGGAGATAGCATTATCTGACTACAGGGACAGGTATGTAGTTCTGTTTTTCTATCCCCTGGATTTCACATTTGTATGTCCGACTGAAATAATCGCGTTTGATGAGTCTTTTGATCAATTTCGAAAGAAAAATGCACAACTCATCGGAGTTTCCATTGATTCAGAATATACCCATCTCGCGTGGAAAAATCTTTCTCCTTCAGAGGGTGGAATCGGAGCCATACGATATCCTCTGGTGAGTGATCTCAACAAGGAAATCGCTCGATCATACGGAGTTCTAACCGAGGAAGGTGTTGCTCTAAGAGGTCTTTTCATCATTGATAAGGAGGGGATTGTTCGTCATGAACTTATCAATGACCTCGGCCTAGGAAGAAGTGTTACTGAAGCGTTTAGAATACTGGATGCACTCAAGCACTACGAAGATTTCGGTGAAGTATGTCCGGCGAACTGGGAATACGGTGAGAAAGCCGTGGTACCCACCTCCGCGGGAATAGCGGAGTATTTATCTTCACGAGAGTGATCCTCGATGTTGATAGTAATAATCGACGTTTTTAATTATCCTGGTACGAAATTTTTCTATAGGAAAAACATCTAAATGGTGAGGTGAATAATGATTTCCGAAAAAATGCAGGAAGCACTGAATAACCAGATAAACGAAGAGCTTTTTTCATCCTATCTCTATCTGTCCATGTCTTCATATTTCCAGGAAACGGACTTGCCGGGATTTGCATCATGGATGCGTGTTCAGGCTCAGGAAGAATTAATGCACGCAATGAAAATATTTGATTTTATCGCCGAACGAGGAGGTCAAATCAATCTCCAAGCCGTAAAAGAACCCGTTCATGAGTGGGAATCTCCCCTCGGGGCATTTGAAGCGGCATACTCCCACGAACGTCATATCACCGGTTGTATAGATAACCTGGTTGATTTGGCAAGAGAGAATCGTGATCATGCTACGGAAATTTTTCTACAATGGTTCGTGACGGAACAGGTTGAAGAAGAATCGTCGGCTGATGAGATCGTCAAGAAACTGAAGATGATCGATGGTTCAAAGAACGGATTATTCATGATGGATAGAGAACTCGGAACCAGAGTATTTACAGCTGGATCGGAGTAATGTAGGAGGAGCAATGGATCTCAAATTCACGGCTGATGAAGTGTACACCATGGCACAGCGTATCGAGGTAAATGGAGCAAAGTATTACAGGAAGGCCGCTGAACGCACCAATGTCGCCACTATCAGGGAACTGTTTCGGAGTCTGGCGAATATGGAAGATGATCATCTGCAAACATTCAGTGAAATGCGCAACGAGATACCCGAGCGCGAGAAGACCAGTAACGTCTATGATCCAAACGATGAATCCGGCGGTTATCTCAGAACCATGGCCAATATGCACGTTTTCAATATTTCAGATGATCCGTCAAGACGACTAACTGGAGACGAATCCCTCGAAACCATTCTGAAACATGCGATTCAGATGGAGAAGGATTCAATTGTCTTTTATCTGGGAATGAAAACAGCAGTTTCCTCTCCGAAAGGAAAGGATCGTATCGATGATATCATCGAAGAAGAATTCGGACACATAGCTACATTGAGTGATGAGCTGCGTTCCCTAATCGAATAATATGGAGGATAGTATGCCAAGCTCTTTTAAGGCGTATCCGATAAGTAAGCATGTATACTGGGTCGGGGCGATAGACTGGGGCCTTCGTGAGTTTCACGGGTATTCAACATCACGCGGCTCGACGTATAATGCATATCTTGTTATCGATGATAAGGTCACACTAATCGATACGGTGAAGAAGTCTTTTGAGCACGAACTCATGGCTCGAATATCGTCGGTTATTGATCCCGGAAAGATCGATTATATTATTTCAAACCACTCGGAGATGGATCACTCGGGCAGCCTCCCGTCTGTGATTCGAAAAACGCGACCGGAGAAGGTTTTTGCTTCGAAAATGGGTGTAAAAGCGCTAGGCGCTCATTTCGGATCCATGGATGTGGTTGAAGCTGTTGAAAACGGCGCGAGCCTTTCATTGGGAAGTAAGAAACTTCATTTCCTCGAAACCCGTATGCTTCACTGGCCTGATAGTATGGTTTCTTACCTCGAAGGCGAACGACTCCTGTTCTCCCAGGATGCATTTGGAATGCACCTGGCCACGCCGCGACTTTTCGTGGACGATAACAACTGGGATGTCGTCCGATTCGAATCGGCGAAATATTATGCGAACATTTTATTGCCATACTCTCAGATTATTCCAAAGGCACTGGAGAAACTGCAAGCCACGGGGTGGGATATTGGAATCATTGCGAGCGATCATGGTCCCTTCTGGCGCGACGATATCTCCACCATAATTGATTTATATACCCAGTGGTCGATTCAGGAACCCACGAATAAGGCGGTTATTGTTTATGATACGATGTGGAGGAGTACAGAACTCATGGCGCATGCTATAGCGGACGGTATCGCTGACGGCGGTGCCGTACCTGTCGTTTTACCGCTGAGTTCTGTTTCCAGGAGCGACGTTGCCACTGAAATTCTTGAAGCCGGCGCGTTACTCGTGGGATCGCCCACTATAAATAACAACATATTTCCTTCTCTGGCGGATACGCTGACATATCTCCGCGGATTGAAACCGAAAAATCTTATTGGTGCCGCGTTCGGATCTTATGGATGGAGCGGAGAAGCCCAGAACCAATTGGAAGACTATCTCCGGGAAATGAACATTGAGATTGTTTCTGATCCGCTCAAAGTGAACTATGTGCCGACATCTGAAAATTTGACCGAATGCAGGAATCTTGGATTATCGATAGCTGAGAAGCTATCGTAATCAATGGAGCCCTCGGGTAAACCCGTGTTTATCTGCAAAGGCGGATAAAGGTCGTCTCGCTTTTCGCGGGATGGCCTTTTTTGCTTCGTGGTGTCTATCCGGTCTTTTCTCCATCCGCTTGAACCAACGATGTATCCGGTCCGGCGGGTTCAGCATTTCCAAGAATAACTTCCAGCATTCGTATTGCATCTTTTCTCAGTATCGTCACCATCATACACTCTCCCGGGCAATGATTTCCCACTGCGGCGATGATATCATCAACCGAATGTGTTACTGAACCATCTACAGAGAGAATACAGTCGCCGGATAGTAGACCCGCATATGATGCCGGTGTATGGTGATCCACCGATGCGACGTATACTCCTTCTTGCCGGATAGACCGTATATCGTCACCACTATCACTCGCCATGAGTGTAGCACCAAACCATGCCTGACCATGCTCTTCCTTGCGATCTGGTATTCGAACCAGTCCGCCCGGAACGGTAAATGATTCTATGACTTTTTCATCTCTCTCACAGACATCACATCGTTGTCTTAATCGTTCATCCGGAGATCCGCATAGGACCCGGGAATATCGGTCTGGTTGACCATAGACTCGTCGGGGTATCGATCTTTCCATGTCTGCATATGAACTGCATACCATGCCTACACATAAGACGAGGATTGCGACGGATATTCGATTCATGATAATGGCCCCCTGTGAGTATTTACTCACGATCTGTATCCCCCGGTCGCTTGGAGATGTTTGATTGATTTCATCCTATGAAACGTTAGAAAACGTTTTTTGTTACAGTATAACCTCCATAGCTACCGGTAGCGGACTGCAAGAATCATGACAGAATTTCAGGAACGGCCGATTCCTTTCGATTTCATCGCGAGATTCACTAGGTATATACCTTCAATGGTGGAAATCTATTCATGAACCGCTCACCGTATTCATGAGGACAAGGATGGTCATATGGGAGGAAAGAGAGTTACGTTTCCGGAAAGCGATTGAGATGCTTACGGATTTTGAACAATAGAAATGAGAAATTCTTTCGATCAAGACATCGATTATCAAGTGTTCAAATACATATCGTGACGTTCATATTCGAACATATCGTTTGATCAATATGCGCGTATGAATACGTAGCCAGCCAACATTTTTCCCGATTTTCTCCTGGAGCCGTGAGGGCGTTGGAATCATACCTCTACGGATTCCCCTACATAAGGTGAGATTGGTTGACAAGGGTGAGTGGCGATATTCCTCGATTGTGAGAAGTGATACAAAACGAGGGATAGTTCCCGTTCCGGAATTACCCTTACAGATAAAGCCCATATATCTTCCGTAGGCTGACGGATTGCTCATCGGTCAGGTTTGCAGCGAATATACTCCCTCTTCGCGCCTCGGATCTCCAGCGTATCGACTCCCTCCATGTGCGAATCTGGGCCCGGGACGAAACACTAGGAACTCAAGGACTCATAATAGTTAATTTTGCATCCGCATCCATCCCACATTCTTTCATATATAGCGAGACGATCCTGAAAAACTTCTTCAGCCTTTCCCAACGTCTTGAATAAATGAAGCACAATCACTTCCGTGCCGTCATTGGGATACTCCATAATAATGAATCCAATTTCACCTGAGAGAATCCGTATCGGCCCCGCCATAAGAGTATCTGTTTCTTGAATTACATCGAAACGACGCAATACCTCAGCCTCGTCCGATCCGGGCAACACAACGACACCCTCTCGTGATAGCACACTGATAAAGGAATCAATACTGCTCATAAATCAATGTAACCTGCCTGTAGATATCTCGCGCGAACCATGATAGCCTTTGAAAAATGTTAATCCCCTTCGTCTATGTTCGAACTGAATATACGGCAGGTGTTTTGAAGCACCCGCCGCATCATGATTGAATCCATACGTATTGTTCACCGAAACACCGCCGCCATGCGAAACAGTATGGGTACAGAACAACCATGTATCCATAGTTGTATGATTTTCATTCTAGTCGCTTGTGCCGGCGAAGTCAGTATTGAACCCTTGACGCAAGGAATAGCAATATTCAGGATAGTTCGAATTTTATACCCTGAGCAAGAGGAAGTTCCTTACTCCAATTGGTCGTACTGGTCTGGCGTCGCATATACGCCTGCCATGCATCCGATCCTGCCTCTCTGCCACCTCCGGTGTCTTTTTCACCTCCAAAGGCACCACCAATCTCAGCGCCGGATGTTCCGATATTGACATTTGCTATCCCGCAGTCAGAACCCCCGTGAGACAGGAATTGCTCAGCTTCCAGGAGATTTGTCGTAAAAATAGCGCTGGAAAGCCCCTGGGGTACGTCATTGTGTATTTCGACAGCTTCATCTATCGTATCATACGCCAGGATGTAGAGTATGGGAGCAAATGTTTCGTCCCTGACAATATCAGTCTGTTTGCTCATTCTGACCACCGCCGGTTCCACAAAATTCTCTCCGTGCTCAGGGAGCTCTTTACCACCGGTAACGATCGTCCCGCCGTGGGTTTGCACGGTCTCGAGCGCCTTCATCATGGTATCCACTGCCGTTCTATTTACTAATGGTCCCATAAGCGTGTTCTCATCAATAGGATTACCGATGCGCACTTGTTTATACGCATGGACGATTCGATCGGTCAGAGTGTCTACGATACTTGAATGGGCGATGATCCGTCGCGTACTCGTGCATCTTTGTCCTGCGGTACCCACAGCACCGAACACGATGGCAGGGATAACCATATCGAGGTCGGCATTCTCTGAAACGATAATGGCATTGTTACCACCCAATTCGAGAATCGTGTTTCCAAGACGTTTAGCGACAACCTCATTTACACGACGTCCCATGGCTGTTGAGCCGGTAAATGAAATCAGAGGTATTCGCTGATCCGATATTAACCGCTCTCCGACAGTCCTTCCCGGACCGATGACAACGCCGAACAATCCGTCGAGCCCATAATCGGCCATGACCTGGTTACAGATCCTTTGTACGGCAATAGCGGTAAGAGGTGTTGATGACGATGGTTTCCAAATGACTGGATCACCACACACGGAAGCGATAGCAGCATTCCATGACCATACAGCGACAGGAAAGTTGAATGCGGAAATAACGCCAACGATTCCCAGAGGATGCCAGTGTTCATACATACGATGGAGAGGACGCTCGGAATGCATCGATTTTCCATAGAGTTGGCGGGATAGTCCAACGGCAAAATCACAAATATCGATCATCTCCTGCACTTCCCCCAGGCCTTCCTGTCGGATTTTGCCCATCTCAAGGGTGACGAGTTCGCCGAGAGGTTCTTTCAATTCCCTCAGTGCAATTCCCAGATCCCGTACCAACTGTCCACGACGGGGCGCGGGAGTCATCCGCCAGGTTTTGAAGGCTTCTGCGGCTTTAGCAACCACTATGTCATATGACTCCTCGTCCGCCTGGATTACCGTAGCCAGTTCTTCACCAGTAGCGGGATTGACTGAGACGAGACGCTTTCCTTCTTTGGGTGTAATCCAGCCATCAGCACCATAACATGCCCCCGGATTAACTGATTCAATACCAAGCTTGTTCAGTATGGATTCAACCGTAACCATTACGACTATCCTTTCATCTTCTGCAGTGTGACGTATGCGTGCTCATGTCAAATAGACAATTGTACTGTTTCCTGCCAATCGACAGCACTAGCCTTTATGCTCGACCATGAGCGACAAGTGTACATAGACGTACGTATTCAAGGTATGCCAACTCATAGAGAATTGTCTGGTTTGTCAATTACGACAGAGCGGAAGCCATGTATCATTTTTTTACTTCAAAACTTCGATTCACGTGATAATGTATATTCGCGAAGCCTTCCGCAAGCCCGCTTGCGGGCTTCCTTTGCAGGAGCTAAAACCATGGCGTAGTCCTGGCAGACTCAGTCCCTGAGTTTTATCGAAGGCTCGATGGACGAAGACGGATGGAAACATCCTTTCCGGCCCATACGAAACGACGCGAACAAGTATGACTTGCCCGCGTCGATTGTATCGTTGACGATCTTACAAAGTATCGATGTTCTGTTTATCTACCGGTCGGAGCCTTTCCATCGCAACTAACGGTATAGAGTCCTTTACGTAGGGATTATTTCCCGTGTTACGGTCTAATTCACCGCTTCACTTTCAAGATTACTATGATCTTCCACTGGCACAGACTCAGAAACCGTTGCGAATACATCGATTTCATTGTGTTCGGAAATCTCAATACCAGTCTCATCGGAGACCTGTGTTTCCAACATCAGCGTGGTTTTGGCATCATCCTCTGATTTTTCCGGCCTAACGTCGTTGATTCTTCCCGTATATGTCCATGAATCCAGAACGAACTCGTCCCGCTCGTCATCATGACCTGCGAATCCCCCTCGATCATATTGAGAATCGAATCGGATTACCTCATTGGCATTGGGATTGCCCGGAACCCCGGGAAGAACTTCCCGCCACATATCAGCGGATACGGAATTAGTAAAAATAACGGTGATTGCGATAGAGAATAAAATTACTCGTTTCATTTTAAGGCCCTCCAGGCTTTTAATTTCAATATGGTATCTGATACGATGTATCGTATCTCCTGTACTTACCTTTCTAAGCAAGAAGTGTGACGACCTATGAAAATCGATACAGGATCCTGCGAACACCTTTGATATTCGTACTATATACCCGACCGATACATGATCTATTCATACGGTTTCTATTGGCATGATTTCGCTTTTGGTAGGACTACAAGATGGTAGATGTGGGATCACCCCCATTATCGATGATCCGAATTCACTATCACCTGCACATCATATAATGTCGTATTCGAATGGTAACTTGTTCAACTATTTGTATACATGTTCGATTATGGACACATATCCGTTCATGATGGTACATTGGTTTCATTTTTCTTTAGTATACTATTGATATCGATTTGTATGCTAATCGCATCTTCTTCTTTCATTACCACGTTTCACGATCGGCCTTAGTAGTTGAGAATAGCTCAATTCAGGAAATTATCAAATCCCAAAATCCTTCTATTCCCCCATTCATCATTCGTCGATTCTTCTTCTCTCATCAAATTCCTAAATCATCAAATTCCTAAATTCCCCCTTTCCCCCATTCATCAATCATCCCTCATCCTTCATCATTTCCGACCATACATCACTTCCCTCCACACCCCCGTCTAGACTCTATTGACACGTTCCTGTAGTTCAGATTCGATGACCATGCGAATGCGGTTGATTCCGTGTTTCTGGTCGCCATTAGTGTTTTGGCCGCTTTGTAAACAAGTACGGGATAGCGATACATTCTGCCCACTTGTTTATTCATCTGCTCCTCGAGTTCAAAACGTGACATCTCCGCTGGCTGATACACGATCTGTGACATGTCGAAGTTCACCCAATCCTTGGGAAATGAATCGAATATAATTCTTCCCTGTTTCATGAGTTTTTCAAAAAGCCGTGTTCCGGGAAGTGGGGTGAGATACGTCACCTGCATAGCATCGACGCCACTTTGTATCATGTAGGTTCCGCGTTTCTCCAACGAACTCGATGTATCTCCGTCAAATCCGAATATGAATGCACCCAGTACCGAAATTCCCGCATTATGTATTCGTCTGAATGATTCGACGTA
>Ga0180433_10001626_pt1 | contig 37161 bp, 46 predicted proteins | sample SS_ome_8_FD_132980 | JGI IMG/M metagenome (GOLD analysis project Ga0180433, IMG submission 132980) | Hypersaline lake sediment archaeal communities from the Salton Sea, California, USA - SS_1_D_1 metaG | ecosystem: Environmental > Aquatic > Non-marine Saline and Alkaline > Hypersaline >... | reverse complement strand
GCCAGGAGTATTTCATATAAGCAGTTAGCCGGCAGTATCGTGGTAACCTTTGAGGATGTGCCTTTGTATGGGGACAAGGACGCGGTCAATAGCTTCCAGGTCGAGCTTTTCTTTGCGGACGAGACTATATGGATTACGTATCTGGACCTTGCCGCAGGTGGCGGGATTGCAGGTCTTTCGGAAGGTAAGGGAGTGCCGGCGTTTTATGTGGAGAGTGATTTGAGTGAATATATTAACTGCTGCAGATGCGGCGACTTCGACGGCGACGGCGATGTTGACCTTTGCGATTTCGTATATGTTTATGTCAACTGGTTAAGGGATGATTGCACCGGCCACGACTGGTGCGAAAGGACCGACATCGACCGCAGCGGCGAAGTCGGCACAGGGGACATCGCCTTAGCGGCATACAACTGGCTGACCGGAACGGAAACAGAATACGAATGGACGGAACCGTATTATCATGAGGACCTGCTTTGGGGTGATGAAATTTCCGGTACTGACCCATTTTTGTCTGGTGACGGTCTTACTATTTATCTTGCACGGCATCGTTGGCTTGAAGATACATATGACCTTGCAGAGGCTTACAGGGACACACCCGAAGGACCCTTTACATCGAAAAGAGTCATATCGGAGCTTTACACTGGAAGCGCGCAGATTTGTCCATGGGTGTCCAGTGACCAATTGCGGCTGTATTACTGTGAGTGGTCAGGAGGTGAATGTTGTATAAAGATGGCCGGGCGTTCAAGTACCGATGATACCTGGACATATGTAAAGACCTTTGATGAAATCCATACAGATGGGCTTGCGGATGCGCACCCAAGTCTTACACCCGATGAGTTAACTTTATTCTGGAATAAGAGTGGCGGATCAGGGAACAAGCATGTTTATATGGCTAAAAGAGCGTCAATTGAAGATTCGTTTACAGATATTACAGAATTGACAGAGTTTTATGATGCCACTGATGGTATGGTTTCGGGGCCTTCGGTTTTACCTGATGCTTTGACTATGTATTTTAGCTCTAAACATGAAACTGAAGAAGCTTGTATCTACAGAGCTACACGAGCTTCAACTGTTGAACCATTCGGCGATATTGAGTTGTTGGAATTTTGTGTGCCGGATAAAAGGGAATCTTCACCTTATGTAACGGCAGATGAAAAAGAAATATATTACCGGGGTAATGTAACGGGCCCGTGGGGAATCTACGTTACACACAAAATAATTTTCGAGGGAGAAAGTTGTTTGCCCAGATAGACGCCAATGTATTAGTGAAAGTTGTTTGTTTTGTTAGCGATGCTTTTTTGTTCAAAACTTCGTTTAAGCTTTTGTGTCAAAGCTTTTGCTAAAATGCTTGACAATACTCTTGTGGGGGCCTATTTTCTACGGCGTTACTTCCGGTTGTATTTTAAATTCTGAAAGGGTTCTTGGTTGTTTAGGCTTATAAGGAAATTGTATAAAGTTCCTCGCAGAATTTGTGCACTAAGAGAAATATCTCGATTGTCGCGACAGCCTGATGCGGCCTCGAAATCACTCGCAAAGGTTCTTAGAGGTACATTACATAACCGACCTACGTCAGAGGAAAAGGTATGGATAGAAAAAATAGAGTCACTTAGGAATGAACTGAATTCATCTTCGGAAAAAGTAACCTTGATGGATTATGGTGCATTGTCATCGGATGAAAGTTGCGTTGAGCCCAAAACGAGCGAAGGCAAAGTAAAAATCGAAACGATCGGAGAAGTTTGTCGTACCGCCAGCAAGCCATACAAATGGTCGTTTCTTTTGCTAAAACTTATCAGGGAGTTCAAGCCTTCGGTATGTCTGGAACTTGGGACGTGTTTAGGTATATCGGCGTCTTACCAGGCAGCAGCCCTGAAGCTGAACCATTCAGGGAGGTTGGTTTCTTTGGAAGGTGCAGAGTCTTTGGCAAGATTGGCGGAGGGTTATTTTAAGAAATTGGGCTTTGATAATATTGAAGTAGTTGTTGGCTTATTCCAGAATACCTTGAAAGACGTGTTGGAAAAAAACGCACCTATAGACTATGCTTTTGTGGATGGTCATCACCAGGAAGAACCAACCATAGGCTACTTCAGGCAAATCCTTCCTTTTCTTTCAGATAGAGCCGTTCTGATTTTTGACGATATATCCTGGTCCGATGGGATGAAAAGAGCGTGGAGTACCATAAAAGCATACGAGAGCGTAAAAGTATGTGTTGATTTGTCCTATGTTGGAATCTGTATCATAGACAACTCCAAAGATCGGAAAGAGAACTATAAAATTGATATAAGTTGATGGGAATAGAGGGTGCGAGGGGGATTTTGGAATATGTAGTAGTTGTCTTATAATTTATTGATTTTGGAGGGGAAAAGTCCTGAATAGAGGGATTTCAGGAAATTTTTAAATTTTTTTGATTTTTTTTCAATTTTTATGTTTACACCATCCTGTCGGGGGGTGTATACTTCCGATGTTAAAGGCAGTAAATATGGGGAATCCCTATAATTTCTTGGTGGATTCGGCTTTTGTTGACGTCCGGCGGGGCGTATTTGGCTGCTGGCGGATGTGAAGGTGGAGTGTTTTGTTGTTGGTAACTGCTGCTGTAGCTCAGTCGGTAGAGCGCGTCCTTGGTAAGGACGAGGTCATGGGTCCGAGTCCCATCAGCAGCTAAATGACGTTTGTAGGTTTAGGGCTGGTCGGTATGGGCCGGGCGGCTTAATCTTAAAGATAAATCAGGTTTTGGTGCCAAATTTGGTAATTGGCGGTTAAAGCGGCAGAACAGTAATAGCAATAATGCTAAGGGAGGTTATTGACAAATGGCTAAAGCGGTATTTGAGCGGACAAAACCACACATAAACATCGGAACAATCGGTCATATTGACCACGGCAAGACGACGTTGACGGCGGCGATAACTATGCGTCTGGCGTATAAGGCCGGCGGCGGCAACATAAAAGAGTTTGACGACATAGACAACGCGCCCGAAGAAAAGGAACGCGGCATTACCATTAACACGGCCCATGTCGAGTACGAAACGCAGAATCGACATTATGCCCACGTTGACTGTCCTGGTCACGCTGACTATGTCAAGAACATGATTACGGGGGCGGCTCAGATGGACGGCGCCATATTGGTGGTGGCGGCCAGTGACGGTCCGATGCCGCAGACACGCGAGCATATTCTGTTGGCCCGTCAGGTGAATGTGCCGAAGATCATCGTTTTCCTGAACAAGGTTGACCAGGTTGACGACCCGGAACTGTTGGAGCTTGTCGAAATGGAATTGCGGGAACTTCTTGACAAGTATGAATTTCCAGGCGACGAGATTCCGATAATCCAAGGTTCGGCTCTTGCAGCGATGAATTCCGAGGGCAAGGACGACGAGGCATGCAAGTGTGTGGACGAGCTGATGGAAGCGGTTGATAGTTACATTCCCGTGCCGGAGCGAGATGTTGACAAGCCTTTCCTTATGCCGGTGGAAGACGTATTCAGCATTAAGGGTCGCGGCACCGTCGGAACGGGTCGTATTGAGCGCGGCAAGGTGGTGGTCGGCGATGCAGTGGAGATAGTGGGTCTGAGCGATGAGGTTCGCAAGACGACTGTTACGGGCGTTGAGATGTTTAACAAGACGCTGAACGAGGGTCAGGCCGGTGATAATGTTGGTGTTCTTCTCAGAGGTGTGGAGAAGAAGGATCTTGAACGTGGTCAGGTTGTGGCCCAGCCCGGTACGATTACGCCCCACACCAAGTTCAACGCGGAGGTTTACGTCTTGACCAAGGAAGAAGGGGGCCGGCACACACCGTTCTTTGCAGGCTACAGACCGCAGTTTTTCTTCCGTACGACTGATGTTACAGGTTGCGTTAATGAGATACAGAGCCGGGAAGGCAAACCCGTGGAGATGTGCATGCCGGGGGACAACATCGGGATGGTTGTTGAGATTATATCAAAGATAGCGATGGAAGAAGGCCTGCGTTTTGCTATTCGTGAAGGCGGACGGACGGTCGGTGCCGGTGTTGTAACCAAGATTATTGAATAAACGGTATTTTCTCTAAGAACCGTTTGTTTGCGGTAGTTTTATCAGCCCTCTTTATGCACGTGGTATGGTGTTGGAGGTGGGTGTTGCGGCCCGGCGGTTGTATTGTGAGAGATTTGTTATGGCTAAGTCCAAGAAGCGGGAATATGTGTGGTTTGAATGCAAGGAATGCAGCCGGCGCAACTACCGGACCCAGATAAATGTTCAGGGAGGGACGCCGAAGCTGGAATTGAAGAAGTTTTGTCCGAGCCAGCGTAAGCGTACGGTTCACAAGATAAGGCGCAAGTAATGAGTTTAGGCCAGTAGCTCAATTGGCAGAGCGACGGTCTCCAAAACCGTAGGTTGGGGGTTCGATTCCCTCCTGGCCTGTAAGCGGTTGTTTTTTTACGGAAATTGACGGCGGAAACGAAAATTGTTCAGGTGTGGTCGGTTTTATGGCGTTGTTTAAGATATACAAGCCGGGGCAGGGTTATTATACGCGGCTTTGGAGCGGTCTGGTAGCGTTTGGCATTGCGGCGGGAGGGTGTTATGTGCTGTGGCTTAAGCTGGCGGTAATAACGAATCTGTGGATAAAGACGCTTGTCCCGGTGGGTTTATGTATCGGGGCCGGGTTGCTGATATTCTGGCTGATGAACAAACCCGGTGCGGCTGACTTTATGATATCAGCAGAGGGTGAGATTAAAAAGGTGAGCTGGTCAAGCAGGCGTGAGATTGCGATATCTACCCTGATAGTCATTTGCGTTGTTGCGATTATGGCGGTTATGCTCTTTGCGGCTGACATGACATTCAAGTCTCTTTTTATGTATTTGATAGGTATTTGATTGGTGGCGGCTCATGGGAGGTAATGAAGTGACGATGCAATGGTATGTATTACGAGTCGCCTCGAACAAGGAAGAGCAGGTTCGGGATGCTCTGAGCCATAAGATGGAGGTGGACGGTATAGAAAGCGTTGGCAGGATAATGGTTCCGGTCGAGCAGGTTAAGCGTATTCGCGCCGGAAAGCAGCATGTGCATAAGCGCAAACTTTATCCGGGTTATGTTTTCATGGAGATGGAGCCTCAAGAGGACGGTCGGATACCGGATAACGCATGGTTTGTAATCAAGGAGACATTGGGCGCCGGGGACTTTATCGGAACGGACGGTATTCCGACACCGATGCGCGACACGGATGTGGCAAAGATGCTGAAGGAGGCGGAAAAGCCCGAGGACACACCGAGTATCAAGGTTGAGTTTGAGAAGGGTGATGTTATTAAGATTCGTGACGGTGCGTTTGAAAACTTTGAGGGCACGGTTGATTCGATTGACAGCGAGCGGGGTGTTGTCCGGGTTATAGTAACGATATTCGGCCGAAGTACCCCTTTGGATATAGAGTACTGGCAGATAGAGAAGGTTTGAGTGGTGATTGGTGGCTGGTGAATAGTGGTTAATTAGTGTTATTTTGCTTGAATATGGACGGTAGTTAATGGCGAAACAAGTTGTAACGAAGATAAAGTTGCAGGCACCGGGTGGTAAGGCGACGCCGGCTCCTCCTATCGGCCCTGCATTGGGTCAGCACGGCGTCAACATCGGCCAGTTTGTCTCGCAGTTCAATGAGCGGACAAAGGATATGAATGGTGTAACGGTTCCGGTTGAGATATCGGTTTATGGCGACAAGAGTTTTGATTTTATAGTTAAGAGTCCTCCCGCGTCGGTATTGCTGAAGCAGGAAGCCCAGATTGCCAAGGGAAGCGGCGTTCCCAACAAGGAGAAGGTTGGTAAGGTTACAAAGGCGCAGATTCGCAGGATATCTGAGACGAAATTCAAGGATTTGAACGCATACAGCCTCGAGCAGGCTGATAAAATTATAGAAGGTACGGCCCGGAGCATGGGCATAGAGTTGGCAGAGTAGTACAGAAGACAGAAGCCTGCCGGCGCAAGCCGGTTGATATTGATGCTGCTCAACGGAGATAAGAGATTGTAGTTGGGTTGGTACCCGGTTTCAGCGGTGGAAGTGAACAGGTATGGGCAACGAAATATTATGGTGGTGAACCGGAGTGTATATTCGCGAGAGATGCTATGAGATTTAGAAGTAGAAGATATAAGAGCGATCTTGAAAAAGCAAGCGGTGAAAAAATGGGTCTTGCAGATGCGGTGAAGAAGGTCAGGACGTTCGGCTCGACCAAATTTGACCAGAGCGTAGAGTGTGTAATGCAGCTCGGGATTGACCCGAAGCAGGCCGACCAGACGATTCGCGGTGCGCTGAGTCTTCCGCATGGGATAGGCAAGAGTCGGAAGGTGATTGCGTTTTGTGAGGATTCGGATGTCGAAGGGGCCAGGCAGGCGGGCGCTGTTGAGGCTGGTTGTGAAGAGCTGGTTGAGAAGATACAGGGCGGCTGGATGGACTTTGATGTTGCAATAGCATCGCCCAAGGTAATGGGCAAGGTAGGCAAATTGGGCAGAGTGCTTGGTCCGCAGGGCAAGATGCCGTCCCCCAAGAACGGGACGGTTACAATGGAGGTTGCCCAGGCGGTCAAGGACTTTGCTGCGGGTAAGGTTGAGTTCAGGAATGACTCCGGGGGCAACGTTCATGCAGTCGTTGGCAAGGTGAGCTTTGAGGAAAACAAGCTTGCTGAGAATATCGAGACGTTTATATCGCACATAAAAAGGCTCAAACCATCAGCGGCGAAAGGTACATATATCAAGAAGGTTTGTATCAGCGCTACGATGAGTCCTTCTGTTATGGTGGACGTATCTTAAAGGGTTGGAAGCATATTATGAGCAAGTACGTAAAAGAATTACTTCAAAAGGAACTTGAACAGAAGTTTGCCGGCACCGGGCATTTTCTTGTTATAGAAACCAAAGGCGTGGATGGCAATGAAAATAACGAGATGCGGGGGGCATTGAAAGCCAGGGGCATCGAGCTGACGGTGGTGAAGAACGCTTTAATGCGCAGGGCTTTGAAAAGTCTGGGCCTGGCGGCTGCGACAAGTCTTTTTTCAACCGGGCCCTGCACGGTTGTCTGCGGTGGTGACAGTGCCGTTGATGCGGCCAAAGAAATAACAGACTGGGGCAAGAAGATAAGCGCGATCAGGTTCAAGGGGGCCTTCGTTGACGGAGATGTAATTGATGCCGACGGAGCGAAGGCTTTGGCTAAGATGCCCAACAGAGCACAGCTTCAGGGTACGGTCGCGATGCTGGCTGCCTCTTGCGGTGCAAACCTGGCCGGTGCGATTACGTCCGGCGGCAGTATTATCGCAGGCTGTATCAGTTCTGTTGTAGAGAAGCTTCAGAAGGAAGCGGCATAAATCAGTTCGTAGTTTTTAGTTTTATCGACCTTTATATTATTTATGGAACATAGATGCCACGGCCGGACGGGATTGGCCGTGCAGAAAATGCCTTATTCCGGCTATTTAAGTGGTTTCATGTTCCATTTGTTATTCAAACAGCAATAGTAGTTTTGGATTTTTTGGTAGTCTTGTGGCTGTCCCCTAAAGGGGTTAAATGAGACGGCGGAGTTTCAGCTACCACGAGACGCGACAGGCTATACAAGGAGTTTTAGAATGGCGGAAGAAGCAGTTGAAACGAAAGAAGAGCCGAAGGAAGAGGCCAAGAGTGAAGCGACTAAATGGAGTAAAGAGATTAAGACGCTCGGCGACAAGATTGTGAAACTGACGCTGATGCAGGCAAAGGAGCTTGTGGATTATTTGAAGGCTGAACATGGTATTGAGCCTGCAAGCACAGGTGCTGTAATGGTTGCCGGTGCCGGTGTGGCCGGAGGCGAGTCGGCTGCCGCCCAGGAGGAAAAGACCAGCTTTGACGTAATTTTGAAGGAAATCGGAGAAAAGAAGATACAGGTCATAAAGGAAGTTCGTGCGTTGACGGGCTTAGGCCTGAAAGAAGCCAAAGGGGTGGCTGACGCGGTCCCCAAGGCGGTGAAGGAGGGTGTAAGCAAGGAAGAAGCCGAGCAAGCCAAGGCTCAGCTTGAGGCGGCTGGTGCGGTTGTGGAGATTGCGTAGTATCTTATGCGGTTGGGTTTTAATTGTTAGGGTTAAAATAGCTAAGGGAGAGTGATTGGATGAAATCACGAACCGTTCGCAATTTTGGCAGGATAGGCGACGCAATTGCGGTGCCGGATCTTATCGAGATTCAGTTGAAGAGCTACAGTCGTTTTCTGCAGCAAGACGTGTTACCCGCTAAGCGCAAGGATGACGGTCTTGAGGCGCTTTTTCGCGAGATATTTCCGATAGTAAGTTACGACAAGACGATGCAATTGGAGTACCTGGGTTACGAACTTGAAAAGCCCCGATATACGATTGAGCAGTGCAGGGAGCTTCGGCTGACATACGGGTATCCTCTCAAGATTCGGTGTGTCCTCAAGCGCAAGGATGCTGATGATATTGCCGAGCAGGCGATATATCTGGGTGAGATGCCGGTAATGATCGGGGGCGGTGAGTTTGTTATCAACGGTGCCGAGCGAGTGATAGTGAATCAACTACACCGCAGCCCGGGGGTGGATTTTGTTATCGACAACCGGGACGGCGACCGCGTTTTGCACGGCAGCAGGATTATTCCGGAGCGTGGTAGCTGGATAGAGATATCCGTTACAAAGAAAGATGTACTGATAATTCGGATAGATCAGTCGAGCAAGATTCCGGCGACGATTTTTCTTCGTGCAATGAGCGAAGAGTACGGCAAAACGGAAGATATATTGCGTTTGTTTTATAAGACCAAGACGGTCAAAACCGGCAAACTTGATCCTTCGATGTGGGCGGTTGGGCCTGTTGTTGATACCGAAACGGGCGAAGTTATTGTTGAGGCAGGGACGCAGTTGGGGGACAGAATCGGGCAGATACAGCAAAGCAATCTTGCTGATATTGAGGTTATTAAAAAGGTTGCAGATGCTCTTATCCTGAACACTCTGGCCGAAGACGACTGTGAAAGTCACGAAGATGCTTTGTTGAAGATTTATCTGCGACTCAGGCCGGGGAATCCCGCCCAGCTCGAGAAGGCCAAGACGCTGTTTAAGGAAAAGTTCTATGACACGAACCGTTACCGTCTGGGAAAGGTAGGCAGGTTCAGGCTGAATCGCAAGTTCGGTTGTGATACCGATGAAAACGAGATGTCGCTTCGCGCGGAGGACTTTTTGAATACTATGCGGTATATTGTCGGGCTGCGAAACAATGAAGGGTCGCTTGACGATATCGACCATCTGGGTAACAGGCGGCTTCGTACGATAGATGAGCTGGCGGCCGGTGAGATTCGCAAGGGCCTGCTTAAGCTTCGCAGGACGGTTCAGGAGCGGATGAGCATGAAGGGTCCTGATGATGTGGACCGTATTGCCGACCTTGTTAACTCCAAGAGCGTCTCATCGAGTATCGAGTATTTCTTTGGTCGCGGAGAACTGAGTCAGGTGGTTGACCAGACCAATGCATTGAGCCAGTTGACTCATGAGAGGCGTTTGAGCGCTCTTGGCCCGGGGGGCCTGAACCGCAAGCGGGCCGGATTTGAAGTTCGTGATGTTCATATAAGTCACTACGGAAGGGTGTGTCCGATTGAAACACCGGAAGGCACTAATATAGGGCTTATCGTTTCACTGGCGATATTTGCAAAGGTTGATGAATACGGATTTTTGGTTACGCCTTATCGCAGAATTGCAAAAGGCAGGATAACCGATGAGGTGGCATATCTGCGTGCGGACCAGGAGGTGGAGGCGATATTTACGCCGCCGAGCATGATTGAGCCGGACAAAGGGAATTTGAGAAAAGGGATGGTTCTGGCGAGGCAGGAGGGCGATTTGACTCAGGTTGACAGCAGTCAGGTTGGTTACGTTGATATATCTCCGAGACAGACGGTAGGTGTATCTGCATCCCTTATTCCGTTTTTGGAACATGATGACGCCAACCGTGCATTGATGGGCTCGAACATGCAGCGTCAGGCGGTGCCGCTGTTGAATACAAAGGCGCCGCTGGTCCGGACAGGGATGGAAAGCGAGGTGGCTCAAAATTCGAGCATGGTACTTAAGGCCCGAATCAGCGGGGTTGTTACGGCGGTTGACGGCAACAGGATAGTTATTGACAATACGGACGAGTACGAGCTTGCCAAGTTTATTGGTCTTAATGAGCGAACGTGTCTGAACCAGAAGCCCCTGGTTGAACTGGGCCAGAAGGTTAAGAAGGGCCAGATAATTGCAGACGGCGGCGGTACCGCCAACGGTGTACTGGCCCTTGGAAGGAATATTCTGGCGGCTTTTGTTCCCTTCGACGGATTCAACTTTGAGGATGCGATACTCATCAGTGAGAGACTGGTCAAAGACGATGTTTTTACAAGTATTCATATAGACGAGTTCAGTGTCGAGGTTCGAGAGACAAAACTCGGCCGCGAGGAATTTACCCGCGATATTCCGAATGTCAGCGAGAAGGCTTTGAGAAATCTTGATGAGGGCGGGGTGGTTCGCGAGGGAACTCGTGTTTCAACGGGAGATATTCTTGTAGGGAAGGTCTCACCCAAGAGCAAGACGGAACTGACGCCGGAAGAGAAGCTTTTGCATGCGATATTCGGCAGGGCCGGTGAGGACGTCAAGAACGATTCCCTTGAGGTTATGAGCGGTTATGAGGGGGTTGTAATTCGGACACGGCGTTTCGTACGTCGCGGTGCGGGCACGGAAGAGCAGCGAAAGGCACAGAAGGAAGAAATAAGCCGATATGAAGCCGAGATGGTAGCCAGAGAATGCACGGTCTTCAAACAGATGATGGCTGAGATTCATGATAAGGTTAAAGTAGATGTTGTTGATCCGTCGACGCGTCAGAAAGTCGGTGTCAGCACGGATAACGACGTGATTTACGAGCAGATTGAGAACTTTGATATTGGGTGGGTAAAGCCGGCGAAGCTTCGAGATGATGCCCAGAAGATACTGGACAAGTATTGGCCGAGACTGGTTGAGATGCAGGAGGAGAAGAAACGTCAAATTGAACGTTTGAAACACGGTGACGAGCTTCCCGGGGGTGTTCTTGAGATGGTGAAGGTTTATGTTGCGACCAAGCGGACGCTTTCTGTCGGGGATAAGATGGCGGGTCGTCACGGGAACAAAGGTGTCATCGCAAAGATCATGCCCGAGGAGGATATGCCGTTTCTTGAAGACGGCACACCGGTTGATATATGTCTGAATCCTCTTGGGGTTCCGAGCCGGATGAATGTTGGCCAGATACTTGAGACACATCTTGGATGGGCGGCGAAGGTCCTTGGTTTTAATTGTGTTACACCTGTGTTTGATGGTGCGACCGAGGAGCAGATTCGTGAAGTTACGGGCGAGGCGAATGAGCGTGTAAGAAGCCGGACGGCCGAACTTGAGAGCAAAAAGGAGGTGCCGCCTGCTGATGAATTGTTTGTTCAGATACCGGACGACATGAAGACGAGACTTTATGACGGTCGCACGGGTGAGCCGTTCGGACAAAAGGCTACGATAGGCTATATTTATATGATGAAGCTGCATCATCTTGTGGACGACAAGATTCACGCCAGGGCAACAGGGCCTTATAGTTTGATTACTCAACAGCCTCTCGGCGGAAAAGCAAGAACGGGGGGTCAGCGTTTTGGTGAGATGGAAGTGTGGGCTCTGGAGGCGTACGGGGCGGCCTACACGTTGCAGGAATTACTGACGGTTAAGAGTGATGATATTGAAGGACGCACCAAGATTTACGAGTCAATGGTAAAGGGCACCAATACTCTTGAAGCGGGAACACCGATTTCATTTGACGTTTTGTGTAACGAGATAAGGGGACTGGGACTGAACATTCAGCTCGAGAAGAAGCGGATAGGTAGTTCACCGATATAAAAGTTCGGTATTTTGTTTAGGGTGGAGTTAACCGAAAATGGTGGAATCGATTTACGATCGGATTAACGATTATGGTTCGGTAAAGATATCGTTGGCGAGTGCGAATGATATACGCAGTTGGTCTTTCGGCGAGGTACGCAAGCCGGAAACTATAAACTACCGGACTTACCGGCCCGAGAAAGACGGTCTTTTTTGTGAGCGCATTTTTGGTCCCGAGAGGGACTGGGAGTGTGCCTGCGGCAAGTATAAAGGCACCAAGTTCAAGGGTATCATCTGCGACCGTTGTGGAGTAAAGGTTACACACAGTCGGGTACGTCGCAAGCGGATGGGTCATATTAATCTTGCAGCTCCGGTGGTGCATATATGGTTTTTCAAATCGATGCCCAGTCGTTTAAGCAGTGTGCTCGGTATGAAGACATCCGATTTGGAGAAGATAATTTATTTCCAGGATTATGTTGTGACGGACCCGGGCCAGAGCCCGCTTAAACCCAGGCAGCTTATGACGGAGGATGAGTACCGGCAGGCGTGTAACAAATACGGTGTTTGTTTCAGGGCGTCGATGGGCGCCGAGGCTGTAAAGGAGCTTTTGAACAGGGAGGATTTGGATGAGTTGAGTGCGGAACTGAGGACGGCAATAGGGGAGACCGGAAGCAAGCAAAAGATTAAAGAACTGACCAAACGCCTTAAGATCGTCAACAGTATCCGCGGCAGCGATAACAAGCCGGAGTGGATGGTACTGGATGTAGTGCCGGTGATACCGCCGGATTTGCGTCCTCTGGTGATGCTTGAGAGCGGCAATTTTGCAACAAGCGACCTTAACGACCTGTACAGGCGTATAATCAATCGTAACAACCGTTTGAAGAAACTAATAGATTTGAACGCACCTGAGGTTATCATTCGCAATGAGAAACGGATGCTCCAGCAGGCGGTTGATTCTCTTCTCGACAACGGCAGGTGCAGGCGTCCGGTTCTGGGGAGCAACAACCGTCCGCTCAAGAGCCTTACGGATATGATAAAGGGCAAACAGGGGCGCTTCCGGGAAAACCTTCTCGGCAAGCGTGTGGATTATTCGGCAAGGTCGGTTATTGTGATAGGACCGCACTTGAAGCTGAATCAGTGCGGCTTGCCGAAGAAGATTGCCCTGGAACTTTATCAGCCCTTTATAATTCGCAAGCTGAAGGACCGAGGCCTTGCCGACACTATAAAGAGCGCAAAGCGCATGCTTGAAAGGCGTGAAGAGCATGTTTGGGATATTCTTGAGGAAGTGATTCATCAGCACCCCGTTCTTTTGAACCGTGCGCCTACGCTGCACCGGATGGGCATTCAGGCGTTCGAGCCGATTCTGGTGGAAGGCAACGCTATTATGCTTCACCCGCTGGTTTGTCACGGATTCAATGCGGACTTCGACGGTGACCAGATGGCGGTTCATCTGCCTTTGAGTATCGAGGCGCAGGTTGAAGCTCATACGCTTTTGATGTCAACGAACAGTATTTTTTCGCCTCAGAGCGGGGCGCCTATGCTTGGGCCGTCGCAGGATATCGTATTGGGCAATTACTACATAACCTTTATGCGGCCGGGCGAAAAGGGCGAAGGCATGTTGTTTGGGGACATGTTTGAAGCGATCACGGCCTGCGAGATGGGCAAGGTGGGCATACACGCGAAGGTTAAGGTTTGCCTTCCACCGAACAAGAGAGTTATCACTGAATCCGGCGAGAAGATGGGTGGTGTGATAGAGACAACTCCCGGGCGATGTTTGTTTAACGACATTCTGCACGAAAAGATGCCGTTTTACAACTTGCTGATGGACAAGGGAAAGCTTGGGACAGTGATTCAGGACTGCTTTGAGATTGCCGGCAGTGCCGCTACGGTAGATTTGCTCGACGGCATTAAAGAGCTTGGGTTCAAGCAGGTGACTTTGGCGGGGCTGAGCTTTGGTATTACCGATCTGCGGATTCCTTTGGAGAAGCAGAGCATCATAGACAAGGCTCAAAAGAAGGTTGACAGGGTTCAGAAGAACTATAATGCCGGGGTGTTGACGGATGGAGAAAGATACAATCAGATTATCGATGCATGGACGCACGCTCGCGTGGAAGTAACCAACGCGATGATGAGCGCAATGGCTAATGACGTTCGCGACGGCAAGCCCTATTTGAATCCGATATGGGTTATGAGGGACTCAGGTGCGCGAGGCAGTGTCGATCAGATACAGCAGCTTGCGGGTATGCGGGCGCTTATGGCCAAACCGAGCGGGGAAATTATCGAGACGCCTATCAGGTCGAACTTTCGGGAAGGTTTGAATGTGCTTGAGTACTTCAGTTCGACACACGGTGCGCGCAAAGGGCTTGCTGATACGGCACTTAAGACGGCGGACTCCGGCTACCTTACTCGTAAGCTTGCCGACGTGGCACAAAATGTTATGGTTACACAGATTGATTGTGGAACACTTCAGGGTATTACTAAAAGTACGGTTTATAAGGGTGAGACGGTTGATGTTCCACTAAAACAGTTGGTTATCGGGCGCGTGGCGCGGGACAACGTGCGCAATCCGATAACGGGCGAGATGATAGTTCTTGAAAACGAGGTTATAACACCCGATGCAGCCGACAAGATCGAAGCGCTTGGTCTTGACGCGATTCGGGTGAGGAGTCCGTTGACCTGCGAGAGTGAGATGGGGATTTGTGCGAAGTGTTACGGGTGGGACTTAAGCATGGGTAAGCCTGTAGAGGAGGGTATGGCGGTAGGTATTATAGCCGCCCAGTCGATTGGTGAGCCGGGGACGCAGTTGACGATGCGTACATTTCACACGGGTGGTATTGCGGCGATATCGGTACTTGAGACCGACCAGAAATCTCCGCGTGATGGCACTGTAGAATACCGCGAGCTGAATGTTGTTCCCGATCCGGACGTATGGGAAGAATCGGACGGTAAGACTTACAGCAAAGACCTGGCATCGACAACGAAGGACCCGAAGGCAAAACGTCTTGTCGAATCCAAGGGTATAGTTCTGAGCCGCAGCGGCGAAGTGCTTTTGCTTGATAAAAAGGGCAGAGAGCTTGAGAGATTCAAGGTGCCCTACGGTGCTGTTATGCAGGTTAAGGATGGGGTGGAGGTCAAGCGTGGGCAGCGATTGTTTTCCTGGGATCCACACCGTGTTCCGATTCTCGCTGAGGTTTCCGGCTGTGTCCGCCTTGTGGATGTGGTTGAAGGTGAGACGATGCGTGTTGAGGAGGAGCGCAAGGGCCAGGTTGGAAGGGCTGTTGTGATTGAACATAAGGGGGACAAGCACCCACAGGTTATCATTGAAAATTCCGAAGGCAAGATTCTTGATGTTCACTATCTGCCGGCGAAGGCCCGTATTGAGGTTGATGAAGGTGAGGAGGTGGCGGCTGGAAAGCTGCTTGCCCGTTTGCCGAGAGGAACCGGGGGAACTCAGGACATTACAGGCGGCCTGCCTCGGGTGACCGAGATATTTGAAGCAAGAAAGCCGAAGGAACCGGCCGCCATGGCGGAGATAAGCGGGATAGTGGAACTTAAAAGCGACAAACGACGGGGTAAAATGACCATTACGATTCGAAGCGAGAGCGGGATGGAAAAAGAGCACCATGTTCCGAGAGACAGGCACCTGAACTGTCATACGGGCGATATGGTTGAAGCGGGTGACGCATTAACGGAGGGACCGCTTGTTCCGCACGATATTCTGCGGATTAAGGGTGAGGAGGCCTTACAGCGGTATTTATTGAGAGAGATTCAAAACGTGTATCGTGCTCAGAGCGTAGTGATAAGTGATAAGCATATTGAGATTATAATCTCGCAGATGATGCGTAAGGTTGAAATAGAATCTATCGGCGACAGCATGTTCCTGCCGGGCGAAATTGTAGATAAGTTTGCCTTCCGAAGAGCGAATGAGGAATTGGCCAAAAAGATGATAAGAATCACCGATGCCGGTGATACGGATATTCAAACCGGTCAGCTTTTAGACAGGGAAAAGTTTGAGGCGGCTAACGAGAAGGTTGAGGCTCTTGGCGGTACACCTGCCAAGGGAAAGAAGCCTCGCCCGGCTACGGCCAACACGCTTCTTCTGGGTATAACCAAGGCATCACTTCAGTCGGACAGCTTTATCTCGGCGGCAAGTTTTCAGGAGACCACGAAGGTGTTGACCGGGGCTTCACTTGCGGGTAAGATTGATGTGTTGCGAGGTTTGAAGGAGAATGTGATATTAGGTCATTTGATTCCGGCGGGAACGGCGTTTAGACCGCACCTTGAAATTAAGGTCAAACATCTTGCCGAGCCGCCTGTACCCAAGGCGCTTGAGGAGCTGAGAGAGGTCAAAGAAGCTGAAGCAGCGGCAGAGAAGGCGGTCAAAGAGGCATTGGGCATCAGTTAGGGAGTTCGTAGTTTGTAGTTTGTAGGGCTGTAAGCTAAAAACGTAGTTGAAGGTTATAGGTTTGGAGATATTATGCCGACTATGAATCAGTTAGTGAGGAGGGCGCGAAGGAAAAAGGGCAAGAAGCGTATTTCGGATATAACCGGCTGTCCTCAGAAGCGTGGCGTGTGCCTTATCGTCAGGACTCAGACGCCGAAGAAGCCGAACTCGGCTTTGCGTAAGATTGCCCGCGTGAGGCTGACAAACGGCAAGGAGATTACAGCTTATATACCAGGAATCGACCATAATCTTCAGGAACACAGTACTGTTTTGGTTCGCGGCGGCAGAGTAAGGGACCTGCCGGGTGTAAGGTACCATGTTGTCCGTGGCGTGCTGGATTCGGATGGAGTCCCCGGTCGTAAGCAGGGCCGGAGCAAATACGGAGCGAAGAAGTAATTTTAAGTTTATAGTTGTTCGGAAGGTGCTGTAATGGCCAAGAAGTGGACCGCGTCGAGTAGTCAACTGAAACCTGATGCTGTTTATAACAGCAAGCTGGTTGCGAAGTTTATTAATTGTTTAATGTGGGACGGCAAGAAGAACTCCGCGCAGAAGGTCTTCTACGATGCGATGAGCGTTATTTCAAAAAAGGTAAAAGACACTGAGCCGCTGGATGTTTTTGAGACGGCGATTGGTAACGTTAAGCCGATGCTTGAGGTTCGAAGTAAGCGGGTCGGTGGTGCGAGTTACCAGGTTCCGATGCAGGTCAGTCCGAAGCGTCAGCAGTCTCTTGCCTTTCGGTGGATTATCGCGGCGTCGCGTGCGAAAAAAGGCAAGCCTATGTGCGTTCGTTTGGCTACGGAACTGATGGATGCTTTTAAAAAAGAAGGTGCTGCGATGACGACACGTGAGAATGTTCACAGGATGGCAGAGGCGAACAAAGCATTCGCGCATTTTGCATGGTAAAATCGTAAGAAGTATGCTGCCACGGCTGTTGTATTTGATAACCGTGGCAGTTTTTTATTTTGGCATGTTCAGCCGAAAACGGCATATAGGAAATGGTTTTATAGATGTTGTGGAAATAAGAATTTATGCCGAGTGTGCTAAGAAAACTGCGAAACATAGGTATTATGGCGCATATTGATGCCGGTAAGACAACTATTACCGAGCGGATACTTTATTACTCCGGCAAGATATATAAAATGGGCGAGGTGCATGACGGCACTGCGGTGATGGATTTTATGACCGAGGAGCAGCAGCGTGGTATTACGATAACCTCGGCGGCGACTCGCTGTCCCTGGAACGGGTATCAGATTAACCTTATTGATACTCCCGGACACGTTGATTTTACGGCCGAGGTCGAGCGGTCCCTGCGGGTTCTGGACGGGGCGGTTGCGGTTTTTGATGCGAGCGAAGGCGTTCAGGCACAGAGCGAGACTGTCTGGCGTCAGGGGCAGAAGTATGGTCTGCCATGCATTTGTTTCATAAACAAGATGGATAAAATTGGGGCGGATTTTGAGATGGCGGTGGACAGCATCACAGACAAACTCCTCGCTAATCCTGTGCCGGTTCAGATTCCGATAGGCGCCGAAGCAAATTTTCAGGGCCTTATCGACCTTGTAAAGATGAAGGCGGTATTTTATGAGGGGAACATGCTGGGGGCGAAATATCGTGAAGTCGAGATACCGGCCGAGTTGATGAATGAGGCCGAGCGCCGTTGGCACGAGATGATTGAAGCGGCTGCGGAGTTTGATGAGGACTTAATGGCGGCATACGTACACGATAAACCTATTGATATGGAAAAAGTGATCACCGCCATTCGTAAGGGGACCTTGTTGAACCGCTTGCATCCGGTGTATGTTGGGTCGGCTCTGAGATATATCGGCGTGCAGCGTCTTCTTGATGGAGTTGTTTCTTATCTTCCGTCGCCCTTGGACAGGCCGGTGATTACGGCCCACGCCGCCGATGGTAAGGGCAAAGAGGACAAGGAGCTGAAAGTCGAGTGCGACCGGAGCAAACCATTGGTGGCGCTTGCTTTTAAGATTACAAGCGACAAGCACGGGGATTTGTACTATTTGCGGATTTATCGTGGCATTCTCAAGTCCGGCAGCAGGGTATTGAACAGCAATCGGAGTCAGCGTGAAAACATCACTCGGATATTCGAGATGCACGCCGATTCACGTAAGATACTGGATTCGGCGGGAGCGGGCGACATCGTTGCGGTAGTCGGGCTTAAGGACACGCTCACGGGCGATACGATATGTGATACAAAGAACAAAGTGATTCTTGAGAACATTACGTTTCCTCAGGCGGTCATAAATATGTCGATTGAGCCTAGAACCGCGGTTGAGCGTGCCAAGTTGAATGATGCGTTGGCGGTGCTGAGGCGTGAGGACCCGACTTTCGGCTGTAAGTACGATGCGGAGACGGGTCAGACTATCATCAGCGGGATGGGGGAGCTTCACCTTGAGATACTGGAGCACAAGCTGACCCGTGATATGGGAGTTGATGTTCGTATAGGCAAACCGAGGGTGGCGTATAAAGAAGCAATCACCGAAATAGTCGAGGGTGAGGGTAAATTTGTCCATCAGACGGGCGGGCGTGGTCAGTATGGTCATGTTGTTATCAGGGTTGAGCCGTTGTTTGACGACGTTGGGCACTACAGGTCAGGGACTGAATTTGTTAACGCGGTCGTTTCTGGTGCTGTTCCGAAGGAGTATATACCGGCGGTTAAAAAGGGAGTTCTGGAGGCATTGGCAAGTGGTGTTTTGGCGGGATATCCTGTTGTGGGACTGAAGGTTACGCTTCTTGACGGTTCCTTTCATGCCGTGGATTCTTCGGAGATAGCGTTTGAGCAGGCCGCGGTGCGTGCAATAAGGGAGGTCCTTAATAACGCCGGGCCGATTTTGCTTGAGCCTATAATGAAGGTTCAGGTGGTGGTTCCGGAGGCGAATTTCGGCGCAGTTCACGGTAGTCTTATCTCTAAACGCGGCACAATTACCGACAACTGGATACACGGCAATATGCGAGTGATTGACGCTAAGGTGCCTCTGGCTGAGATGTTCGGTTATTCGGGCGAGATTCGCAGCGCTACAGGCGGGAGGGGCGGTTTTTCGATGGAGCCCTTGAGTTACGAAAAAGTGCCGGAGCAAATTTCTGAGAAAATTTTGTCAGGACACTATTGACAGGTCTGAAATTATGTGGTAAATTGCAAAGTTTGCAGCCGTAGCGAGCACAAAAAGGGATTTTGTGCGTTTCGAGTTGGGCTGGGTTACATTTCGCAAGACAGTGGTTCAGGGATGGTAGATATGAGTCCAGCAGGCTGGCGATGGTGTTTGCCTTGTTCGGGATGGTAAAATTTTTGAGTGATTTGAGAACAAGTATCGTCTTTTCCGGCTTTGCGGGCGCTTTTTAAGGAAGGCGAGTTGAAAAGCCTTTCCTGCCTGAAAGACTTAGCAAAAAAATTTTGAAATTACAGGATTTGTACAAAAATTTTGTGCAAAATTCTTGTTTTCTCGCAGCGTATCGATATACTTGCGAGTTTAACGGGTTTGTGAGGAGATTGTGTAGTGCAAATTAGGGAATAGAAATGGCTACTGAGACCGAAAGAATCAGGATAAGGATGGAAGCATACGACCATCGAATGCTTGATACCTCTGCCAAGGAAATAGTTGAGCAGGCTCGTCGGACAAATGCCCGTGTCAGCGGTCCTGTGCCGCTGCCGACGCGTATCGAGAGATATACGGTACTGCGGAGTCCCCACATTGACAAGAAGTCTCGTGAGCAGTTTGAAATGCGGACTCACAAACGTCTTATTGATATTCACGATGCTAACGCTCGTACAGTTGAAGCACTGAATCGGTTAGTTGTGCCGGCCGGAGTTTTTGTTAAAATAAAAGCTTAAAATGGTAATGTTACTTGGGAAAAAGATTGGAATGACCCGGATTTACGATGAATCGGGCAAGATTACACCCGTGACGGTAATCCAGGCCGGACCCTGCACTGTGATGCAGCTTAAGACGGACAAGTCGGACGGGTACAGCGCGATACAATTAGGCTATGGCGATGTAAAGCGGTCTGGGGTAAACAAGCCCGCTTCAGGTCATGCCGACAAGGCTAAAACCTCACCGAGAAAGTTTGTTCGTGAAATGCGTCTGGATAATAGCAACCAGACCCAATACAAGGCCGGCGATGAGATTTCAGTGTCGGCTTTTTCCAATGTGAAGTTTGTAGATGTTTCCGGAACGAGTAAGGGCAAGGGTTTTTCCGGTGTGATGAAGCGGCATGGTTTTGGTGGTTTCCCGGCTTCGCACGGTACGGAGCGAAAACACAGAGCGCCGGGGTCGATTTCAAGTTATGCCAGCGACGCCGGTCACGGCGGTCACCCGAAAAAAGGTAAAAAAATGGCGGGTCGTATGGGTGGTGTGAGAGTTACGACGAAAAATCACCGACTCGTTTCTATCGACGAACAAAAGAGTCTGCTGATTGTTAAGGGCGCTGTTGCCGGACCGTCCGGTGGTTATGTTGAGATTCGCAGTTCGAAAACCGAGGGTTAAGGGCGGTTTGTTGAACTGAAAAGAAACGGCGGACAGGAATTCGAAATGATTGATGTTGTCGTATATAACAGAGAAGGCCAGGAGGTCGAAAGCCTTAAGCTTGATGAGAGTATTTTCGGCGGCTACGTGAGGTATCCGCTTCTTAAGCAGGCGATAGTAATGTATCACGCTAACAGGCGTGTCGGTACTGCTTCGACAAAAAGCAGAGGTATGGTCGCCGGCTCGACAAGGAAGCTGTTCCGGCAAAAAGGCACCGGCAATGCCCGTGTGGGTAACAGGAGAACCGGCAAGCGTGTCGGTGGCGGAGTTACATTTGCCAAGACTGGCAGGGACTTCGGCAGGGCTATGCCGAAAAACCAAAGAAGGCTGGCAAGGGATTCGGCACTTTTAGCTAAGTTTAAGGCCGGTAATGTCGTGGTTGTTAACGAGCTGAATTTTGAGGCGCCGAAGACAAGAGACTTTGCAGAGATGCTGAGCAATTTGAAAATCAATCGCAGTTGCCTGGTGACCGTGAATGAGCATGATGAGAATCTTTACAAGTCGGCCAGGAATGTGCCGAAGGTGGATGTTTTGGTGGTGGCCGATTTGAATGCCGGCGACATTTGCAATCGGCAGAAGATGCTGTTCACCAAGGAGGCTTTTTTGTCGTTAATCAACAGGGGCAGTGAAGGCAATTGAGAGAGTATTTGTTTTGGATGATTACAATATTATAATCAGGCCGATAGTAACAGAGCAGGGGATGCATTTTGCGAATACAAGAAATGCATACTCCTTCGAGGTTAACAACAAGGCCAACAAGATACAGATACGAAGCGCTGTTGAACGGCTTTATAACGTCAAGGTTTTGGATGTACGTACCGCCAATGTCAGAGGTAAGCCGCGAAGTCGCGGCAGACACCGGGGTCTTACGCGAAGCTGGAAGAAGGCGGTAGTGGTTCTTGGTGAGGATTACCGTATTGATTTGTTCTGATTGAGTTTGCAGCCTGCTGGCAAAAAAGGTGTTATAGGAAAACGGATATTATGGCAATTAGGCTTTACAAACCGACCAGTGCGGGTCGCAGAAACGGCTCGGTGATTGATTACAAGGCCGAGCTGACGACGACGACGCCCGAGAAGTCGCTTTGCAAGAGGATTAAAAAGCACAGCGGCAGAAATCATCACGGTAGGACGACGGTGCGTTTCCGTGGCGGTGGAGCAAGGCGCATTTATCGGATGATTGATTTTAAGCGTAACAAAGACGGCGTGCCGGCGCGGGTGGCGAGCATTGAATACGATCCGAACCGGAGTTGCTTTATTTCACTTTTGCATTACGCAGACGGTGAGAAGAGATATATTCTGGCTCCCAACGGGATCAAAGTCGGCGAAGTGGTCGAAAGCGGAGTCGGTGTTGAACCGAAAACGGGCAACGCGATGCCGCTCAGCAGTGTGCCGGTAGGTGTTGAGGTTCATAATATTGAAATGACAGCCGGGCAGGGTGGCAAGCTTGTCAGAAGTGCGGGCGGCTCGGCCAGGCTGATGGCTAAAGAGGGTAACTGGGCGACGATAATTTTGCCCAGCGGTGAGATGCGCATGGTTCGCAAGGAATGCCGGGCGACTATTGGGCAGCTTGGCAATATTGATTTGCAGCACGTCAAGATTGGTAAAGCAGGCAGGAAGCGTCATATGGGTCGCAAGGGCCATGTCCGGGGCAAGGCGATGAATCCGGTTGCCCACCCGATGGGCGGTGGTGAAGGCCGAAGCAACGGTGGTCGTCATCCGTGTTCGCCGACGGGAGTGCCGGCCAAGGGCGGAAAGACCCGAAACCCGCGCAACCCGAACAACAAGCGGATTATTCGCAGGCGCAAGAATAAGAGAAGCGGGCAGTTGGTTCTGTAGTTTTTGAGTTTTTAGTTTTGAATTGATTTAAGGGACTTTGATGGGGCGATCCCAGAAGAAAGGGCCGTTTGTTGACGAGAAGCTGCTGCGCAAGGTGAGCAGGCAAGCCGAGGCCGGTACGAGAGATCCAATCCGGACGTGGGCCAGAAGGTGTACGATAATCCCGGAATTTGTGGGGTTTACGTTTCTTGTGCATAACGGCAAGATATTTAATAAGGTTTTTGTAACCGAGGATATGGTAGGACATAAGTTAGGCGAGTTTTCCCTGACGCGGACATTCAAGGGACACGCCGGCGGCAGGAAGAAGAGGTGAGGGAGCGATTATTTATTTAACAAGTTCGGTGTACGGCGCAATTGAATTGTTACAAAGGTTTATAAGGTTTTTAGATGTTAAGCTGCAGTAGATTAAAAGAGCTTTGTTCACAGCGGGACATTAGTATTGACGGGCTTTCCGGTCATCTGGCTCGTGGGGGATTTGACCGTAAGGCGGCTGCGGCGGCACTAAAGAACTGGCAGAAGGGATTATACAAGCCCAAGCCGAGAAGTGAAGATATTGAACGGCTTGCAAGCGGTCTTGGCGTTGAACCGGCCCGGCTTTCTCAATGGGAGGCTTCGCATCGTTATGCACCGATGTCGGCGAGGAAGGTGAGGCTGGTGGCGCAGCTTATCAGGGGAAGAAGCGTGCAGGATGCCCTGGATATATTGAAATTTACGCACAAACGAGCGGCCCGGATGATTGAAAAGGTGCTGGAAAGTGCAATAGCCAACGCTGATGAGCAGGAGGCCGATGTTGAGAATCTGTATGTTTGTCGGGTGCGTGTTGATGACGCGGGCCTGCGTATCGGGACCAAGCGCTGGATACCCAAGGATCGCGGCAGGACAAATCCGATTCGCAAACATGCAAGCCATATACATATAGCAGTGGCGGAAGAATGATTTTGAGTTTTTAAGTTAGCGAAAGACAGGACAAGTATGGGTCAGAAGACATCACCAATTGGTTTTAGAACGGGGATTACGCTCGATTGGCAAAGTACGTGGTTTGCGCCGAAGGCTAATTACGGTGATTTTCTTATAGAAGACTGGAATATCAGGAAATATATCGATAAAAGATTCAATCGTCAGCCACCTTATTCGGCGGTATCGAAGGTAGAGATCGCCCGGACTCGTAACGAGGTCAAGGTAACGCTTTATACCGCCCGGCCCGGTATGGTGATTGGTCCCCGCGGAGCCGAGGTAGAGACTCTTAAGGAGGAACTTGAAGAGCTTGTTGACCGTCAGATTAATATCAATGTGGTTGAGATAAAGGAGCCTGCACTGGATGCAACCCTGGTAGCGGAGGCGATTGCGATGCAGTTGAAGAAACGGGCTTCTTATCGTCGTGCGATGAAGGCGCAGTGCGAGAACGCAATGAACGCCGGGGCAAAGGGAGTGAAGATTATATGCAGCGGTCGTTTGTCCGGAGCCGAGATAGCTCGCAGTGAGACCCAGAAGCTGGGAAGTATACCGCTGCAGACTCTGGATGCAAATGTTGATTATGGTGTGGCGACCTCTCGCACGACGTATGGGACGATTGGCATAAAAGTTTGGATTTACAAGGGCAAGTTCGGCGAAGAGATTGTTCCGGTATCGAGGCCTCGCCGTCAACCGAGGCCGCGGCGCGGCGGCGATGGCAGTAGAGGCCGGTCGTCAGGTGGTGGTAAACGGGGCAGGGCCGGATTAGCGGCGGGGAGAGGCCGGAAAGAAACCTCGAAGACAAGGAGAGGGCCGGCTGCGGTCAAACCGAACGAGCCGGCGGCACAGAGCAACGGATCTGTGGAACGGACCGAAAAGGACGATAAGACACAGAAGACTGAGTAAGTGAAGCAGTAAAAGGATAGACAAAATGGCGTTAATGCCGAAAAGAGTGAAGTATCGCAAACATCAGCGTGGCAGCATGAAGGGCAATGCTACGCGCGGCAATTTTGTTGCGTTTGGCGAATACGGCCTGCAGTCGCTGGATTTGCACTGGATAACGGGCAAGCAAATAGAGGCGGGTCGAGTAGCAGCCACTCACTTTCTGCATCGTGAAGGAAAGGTTTATATTCGGATATTCCCACAGCATTCATATACCGCCAAGCCGTTGGAGCAGAGGATGGGCAAAGGCAAAGCCGAGATTGAAGGATGGGTGGCGATTGTCAAGCCGGGCACTATTCTTTATGAAATCGGCGGAGTTGAAGAGGAAGTGGCACGGGCAGCGCTTGCAAGAGTTTCTCATAAGATGCCTGTCAGGTGCAGGTTTGTGGTGCGCAGGCATACGCTTGGATGATTTGGAGACGAGATGAAGGCCTCAGTAATACGAGAATTGAGAGACGATGAGCTTCGAGACAAGCTGGATGACCTGCAGAAGCAGTTGTTTTCACTGCGGAGTCAGGCGGTAACCGAGAATCTTGAGAACCACCACGCTATTATTAATGTAAGGCGTGATATTGCGAGAATTAAAACAATAATAAGAGAAAGGCGGTTGGCCGGCCGGTAAGGAATATATGGGAACTGACAAGAAGATAAGAACCAGACGCGGCACAGTTGTGAGCAGAAGCGGTGACAAGAGCGTCAAGGTCCAGATAGATTACAAGGTCAAGCATCCGATTTACGGCAAGTATATAAGGCGCCGGACGCGACTTTGTGTGCATGATTCGGCCAATCAGATGCAGGTTGGAGATGTGGTTGATATTGTCGAGTGCAGACCGATCAGTAAGAGCAAGAGCTGGCGTCTTGTAAAAGTGGTGACCAAGGGAGTAAGTAAATAAAGGAACAGGATTGATTCAGCAGGAAACGATGTTGAACATAGCCGATAACAGCGGCGTCAAGACGGCACAGTGTATCAAGGTGCTCGGCAAAGTCAGTTCGCGCAAGGGTAAAAGTGCGCGTCCTTCGGCGACGGTGGGGGATGTTGTATGTGTTGCTATCAAGAAGCATTTGCCGAACTGTCAACTTGATGACAAAAAGGTGCATAAGTGTGTGATAATTCGTACGAAGTACCCGATTAGAAGAACGGACGGCAGTTATGTCAGGTTTGACAGCAACGCCGCGGTGATGATTGACGCGGAAAGGAATCCTGTGGGCACCCGGATTTTCGGAGCGGTTGCGAGGGAATTACGTGAGAAGAACTTTATGAAGATAATTTCGCTGGCAAGCGAGGTGGTGTAACAGTTGGTAGTTGTTGGTTCACAGTTTGTAGCTGAGAGATTATGGCCAGGCATATAAAAAAAGGTGATATGGTCGAGATAATCGCGGGCGACAATAAAGGCTCGACCGGTGAGGTAATGAGAGTGATTCCCGGCAGGAATCAGGTGCTGGTTAAGGGGCTTAATCTGGCCTATAAGCACGTTCGTCCATCCCGGCAGAATCCTCAGGGCGGGCGTATTCGGGTTGAGCGGCCTATTGATATAAGCAACGTTCTGCCTGTCAGCCCGAAGAGCTCGAGAGGCAGCAGGGTGCGTTTTGAAGTTGATGACAAGGGCGTAAAAAACAGAGTTGCCATCGGCGGCGGTCAGATTGGCGTGGTAACCAAAGCCGGCCGGTAACAATCAAAGGTGAACAGATTTTTTTGTGCAGGTTAAACAGATGTCGCGTTTGAGAGATTTATATAAATCCAAGGTGGTCCCGGTCCTGCAGGACAGGTTCGGTTATAAGAATGTGATGGCGGTGCCCAGGATGGAGAAGATAGTTGTCTCGATGGGCGTGGGCAAGGCGGTCGCAGATAAGAAGTTTCTGGACAGCGCCATAAAAGATTTAACTGTTATCTCGGCCCAGAAGCCTCTGGTTTGCAAGGCCAAAAAGAGTGTATCGAATTTTAAGGTTCGTGAGGGTTATGAGACGGGGCTGAAGGTTACGCTTCGTAAAGAGCGTATGTTCGAGTTTATGGATAGATTGATTAATCTGGCGATTCCGCGAGTGAAGGACTTCCGCGGGTTGAACTCAAAAAGCTTTGACGGACGGGGCAATTACTCAATGGGTATGGTTGAGCAGAGTGTTTTTCCGGAGATAGACCCTGCGAAGGTTGAAAATCAGCAGGGTATGAATATAACGTTTGTTACAACGGCCCGGACGGACGAGGAAGGGCATGAGATGTTACGGTTATTCGGTATGCCGTTCAGAGAGTCGTAGAGTGCCTGGGAAGGTAAAAGGGCTTTAAGGTTTTGGAGTTAATTGATGTCAACGACGGCACTGGAGAATAAGGCCAGGAAGAAATCGAAATTCAGGAGCAGAGGCTACACACGCTGCCGGATTTGCGGCAGGGCCAGAGCGGTTTACCGCAAATTCAGGATTTGCCGTATATGCTTCAGGACTATGGCCAACGAAGGCAAGATCCCGGGTGTGAAGAAGGCAAGTTGGTAATTTCGTTGTGTCCGGTGCGGTCGTCGCGCTTGGCTGATGTGACCTGTGATGTGCATCGCCGAGGGCAGTACACAATAAGAGGATAATTATGAGTTTAAGTGACCCGATAGCGGATATGCTGACAAGGATACGCAATGGTGTGCGTGCCCAAAAGGCCGAGGTCAGAATCAAAGCTTCTAATATTTGTGAAGGTATAGCCCGTGTTTTGGAGGAAGAGGGTTATATCAGTGGTTATGACCGGATTGACGACGGTAAGCAGGGTTTTCTGCGGGTGTTTCTGAAGTATTCGCAGGAGGGGACTCCGGTGATAAGTGAAATAAAGAGAGTCAGTAAGCCGGGCAGGCGTCTTTACAGTGCGGCCAGGGACCTGCCTGACGTTCTGGGAGGTATGGGTATTACGATTGTCTCCACGAGCAAGGGTGTCAAGAGTGACAGGAGCTGCCGGAAAGGGAATATGGGCGGCGAGTTGATTTGTATGGTGAGCTGATGAGTCGTATTGGTAAAAGACCGATATCTATTCCGCCGGGTGTAAAGGTTGAGCAATCCGGTGATGTTGTAAAGGTTTCAGGCCCGAAGGGGACATTGCAGACCGCTTGTCTGTCGGGGATCGAGGTCAAGTTTGACGATGAGTCGAAGCAGATTTTGGTGAGCAATACACGGCCCAATGTCAGACATCAAAGGGCTTTGCACGGTACGATGCGTTCACTGCTTGATAATATGGTGGTCGGAGTGAGCAAGGGATTTGAAAGGAAGATGCAGATTTTCGGCACCGGCTACAATGTCAAAGAACAGGGTGGCAAGCTCGTCTTCCAGGTCGGCTACTCGCATCCGGTTGAGATTGAAATTCCCAAGAGTGTTACGGTGGAGATAAAGACGCCTGCAACTCGAGGCAATGATGTGCCGGCGTTGTTTACCCTTTCAGGGCCGAACAAACAGGAATTAGGACAGTTCGCCGCTGATATTCGCAAGATATGTCCGCCGGAGCCTTATAAAGGCAAGGGTATTCGTTATGCAGACGAAGTCGTCAGGCGCAAGGTAGGCAAGGCGTTTACATCCGGGTCGATGTAAGTGTGTGTATGTATTTGTGTTGCTTAACAGACAATTGTTATTGAATGTCGTTTATTTAGTTCAAAACAGCATTTAGGATTTGGTTTTGTGCGTTCTGAGAGAATAAGAAAAGCGAGAATAAGGCGCAAATTTCGAACTCGGAAGAAGATTTCCGGTACGCCTGAGCGGCCAAGGCTTTCGGTCTTCCGCTCCAACAGGCATATCTATGCGCAGATAATAGATGATTATGCGTCGGCGACTCTTGCTTCTGCAAGTACGCGGGCGAAGAGTTTTCGCAGACAGGTAGGCCGGGGCGGTAATAAGGCGGCGGCCGAGGCGGTTGGCAAAGAGATAGCAAAGCAGGCGATTGCTGTTGGTATAAAATGTGTTTGTTTCAACAGAAACCGTTATAGTTATCACGGCAGGGTAAAGGCTTTGGCCGAAGCGGCGAGAGAGGCGGGTCTGGCGTTTTGAGTACTTGCTCTGAATTGTTATTTAATCGGTTTTGTAAACTTTAGTGGAGATTATCATTGGCGCAAGAAGCGGTTAAAGCGGATATAGCGGCCGAGCATCCGTTAGAGGATACCGTAGTGAAGGTATTTCGCAGTGCGAAGGTTGTCAAGGGTGGTCGCCGGTTCAGTTTTGCTGCGCTGGTGGTTGTTGGAGACCGTAATGGGACTGTTGGTATCGGCTACGGTAAAGCGAACGAAGTGCCCCCTGCCGTAGAAAAGGCTGTTAAAGATGCCAAGAAGAGTCTGTGTGATATAGTGTTGGTTGACGGAACGCTTCCGCACAAGGTTGTCGGCAAGTGCAGATCGACGAGTATAACTATGGTTCCAGCCAGTCCCGGTACGGGTGTGATCGCCGGCAGCGCAGCGCGTGCCGCTCTCGAATACGCGGGAGTTCGTAACGTGCTGACGAAGATTAACGGCAGCACATCGGCCAAGAATGTCGTCAAAGCCGTCATGGATGGCTTGCTGAAGTTGCGCGACAAGGAGATGGTTGAATCGCTCCGCGGAGTAAAGATTGAAACAGTTAGAAGGTGGTGATGTCAAAATGTTAAGCGACGAAATAACTGCGATTGTCGGTGGGCATAAGGGTCCCAGGCGTGTGGGCAGAGGCAAAGGTTCCGGCCGGGGCAAGACTTGTGGTCGTGGGCATAAGGGCTGTGGGAGCAGGTCCGGTGCGTCCATACGCCGGACTTATGAGGGCGGCCAGATGCCGTTTTTCCGCAGGCTGCCGAAGCGCGGTTTCAACAATTACAGTTTCGCGAGTCGGTATGAGGTGGTAAACGTTTCGCAGCTTGAAAATTCGTTTGATGACGGAGCGGCGATAAACGTCAAGGCGTTGGCTTTGGCGGGATTAGTGGACAGTGTAAAGAGCAGGGTCAAAGTTCTTGGCGATGGTGAGTTGACCAAGAGACTGGATGTAGCCGTGCATAAGTTCAGCAGAAGTGCCGAACAGAAGATATCCGGCTGCGGCGGAACAGCCAAAGTGGTTGCTTAATATCAGGATAATGTCAGGTATAGAGTAATAATGATAGGAAGAGTAATAAACATTTTCAGGATTCCGGATTTGCGGAACAAGATTCTGTTTACCGTAGCTCTTTTATGTATATACAGAATCGGGTTTCATATTTCGATACCGGGATTTGACCAGCTTAAGATATCGCAAATGACGGGCAGCAGGAGTGCGGATTCACCAATAGGCAGGGTTGCCGAGTACCTGCAGATGTTTAGTGGCGGCAGGCTTGACAAGACGAGTTTGTTCGGTTTGGGGATTATGCCTTATATCTCTGCTTCTATTATTTTGATGCTTCTGGGTGAGGTTGTCCCGGCCCTTCGCAAGCTCAGGCAGGAGGGCCAGACAGGTTATAAGAAAATTCAGGAATATACGAGATATTTAACAGTGCCGTTGTGCATTATTCAATCGATGATGATTATGAAGATGTTTGGTGGGCTCACTTATGCCGGAATGGGGGGGCGTGCCGCATTTATGGGAGTTGTGGGGATGACGGCGGGGACAATGTTTTTAATGTGGCTTGGTGAGCAGATAGATGAGTACGGAATCGGCAACGGTATAAGTCTGCTGATTATGGCGGGGATTATTTCTCGTATGCCCGGTGCGTTGATGACGGTGTGGAAAAACGCTGATTTTCACGTTGGTGCTGCGACGGGAAAATATGGGCCGGGTACAATAATATTTTTGCTGGCAGCCTTTGTTTTTGTTGTAGCCGGGGCGATACTCATAACGCAGGGTCAGCGCAGGATACCGATTCAGCAGGCCAGACAGATGCGTGGCAGGCGGATGTACGGCGGGCAGAGGCATTATCTGCCTCTTCGGGTCAATCATGGTGGGGTGATGCCGATTATCTTTGCTTCGAGTTTGATGATGTTTCCCCCGATTGTTATCCAGCAGCTCGAGCGCATAAAAAGTCTGCGCCAGACAGGATTTCTCTCTCAGTTGCAGGCGGCGTTTATGCCTTCTGCTTTCACTTATAATGTAATGTTTGTTACTATGATATTTGCATTTGCATATTTCTGGACAACGGTACAGTTTCAACCCAAGGATATGGCCAAGCGTCTTCGTGATTCGGGCAGCTTCATTCCGGGGCTTCGTCCCGGGCACCGAACGGCTGAATACCTGGAGACGGTAATGATTCGCATAACATATTTTGGCGCCGCTTTTCTGGCTTTTATCGCGGTGGTCCCGAGCCTTGTCGTTCAATTGATAGGCGTGGAATGGCGGATTGCAACGTTCCTGGGTGGTACGGGGCTTTTGATTGTCGTTAGTGTTTCCCTTGACCTTGTTCAAAGGATTGAGGCCAACCTGATAATGCGACACTACGAAGGGTTCACCGATACCGGCAGGATTAAGGGGGCGTACAGATGAAATTGATTTTATTGGGGCCGCCCGGTGCCGGCAAAGGCACTCAATGTAAGCGTATTTCCGACAAGTACGAGATAGCACACTTGTCGAGTGGCGATATTCTCCGGGCTGAGCGTGCTGCGGGAACGGAACTCGGACAAAAGGCTCAAGACTATATGGATACCGGACGGTTGGTGCCGGATGATGTTATCATCGATATGATGATTGACGCAATAAAAAAATCGGCTGGAGGATATGTTCTGGACGGTTTCCCGCGGACGGCGGTTCAGGCTGAGGAACTGGATAAGGCGCTGTTTGAGGCGGCCGAAGAAATAACCGGGATTATCAACCTGCAGGTATCCGACGGCCGGATTCTGAGCCGACTGACCGGTCGGAGAAGCTGTCCTCAGTGCGGTGCGGTTTATCATATAGAGAATCTGAAACCGCGTATGGAGGGCATTTGCGACAGGGACGGGCAGAAGCTTGTCCAGAGAACAGACGACACTCCGGAGGTGGTTGCCGACAGGCTTAAGGCTTATCACGAGCAGACCTCCGCGGTCGTTGGTTACTACAGACGAAGAGATAAAACGGTTATTGATATTGATGCTGCCGGTGGGATTGATGATGTAACGGCGTCGATATTTTCGAACCTTGACGTTCTTTGCAACCGGATTGGTTAGATGGCTATAACGCTCAGAAGCAGTAGGGAGATAGAATTACTTCGTAGGGCTGGAGCGGTGGTCGCAGAGGTTCTTTCAAAAGTGCGGGACGCAGCGAAGCCGGGGATGAGTACCGGTCGGCTGGACGAGTTGGCGGCCGAAGTAACCGCCCGTGCGGGGGGGACGGCCCTGTTTAAGGGAGTCGAAAGCCCCTATGCAAAAAGGCCGTTCCCGGGGATTATTTGTGCGTCGATAAATGAGCAGGTGGTTCACGGTATTCCATCGGCCGGGACTCGCCTGAAAAATGGAGACATTCTGAGTATAGACTACGGCGTGAAGTTGACCGGCTACTGCGGTGATGCGGCCTTGACTTTCGGAATCGGAAGGATTTCGCCGGCCAGGCAGAAGCTTATAGATGTTACCAAGCAGCTTCTTGATATTGCGATAGAAACCTCGGCACCCGGCGTGAAGTGGAGCCGGATTGCAGGCCGAATGGAAGCGTGTGCGAAGCGTGCGGGATTTTCGGTTGTGAAGGATTTTGTCGGTCATGGCATCGGCAGACAGATGCATGAGGACCCGAAGATACCGAATTTTGTGAGTGAGGAACTGATGAAGAATGATATAATTCTGCGGGAAGGGATGATGCTGGCGGTAGAGCCTATGGTGAACATGGGCACCAGTTCGGTCAGGACGCTGCGTGACGGCTGGACGGTTGTGACCAAAGACGGTAAGTGCTCTGCCCATTTTGAGCATACTTTAGCGATAGTGAAGAGTGGTTGTGAGGTGATGACGGTATGAGCGATCCTCGGGCGGTAAACTTGACGGCAGAGGAAAGGAACAAGAACGATTAGCTGTGAGAAAGGTTGTGGCCAAGAGAGACGCAATCAGGCTTGAGGCGAAGGTTATCGATGCATTGCCGAACGCGATGTTCAAGGTTGAACTTGAAAACGGTCATCAGGTTCTGGCGCATGTGTCGGGCAAGATGCGGATGCATTTTATTCGGATTTTGCCTGGTGACAAGGTAACTGTTGAGATGAGTCCATATGACCTGTCGCGTGGGCGCATAGTTTTGCGAAACTGAAAATAGAATGAAATGGTGGTGTTTGTTATGAAGGTTAGAAGTTCGGTAAAGCGAATTTGTGAGAGTTGCAAGTTGATTCGGCGTAAAGGTGTTATACGAGTGATTTGCTCGGCGAATCCCCGTCATAAACAGAGACAGGGCTGAAGTTAATTTTGACGTTTAGGCTTTAACAGGAGTTTTTATGCCGCGTATAGTGGGAGTTGATGTTCCAAATAACAAGCCGGTATGGGTGGCGCTGACGTATATTCATGGGATAGGCAAGTGCACGGCTGATATGATATTAAAGGAGGCTGGTGTTACTAATACGGTCAAGGCCGGCAAGCTTACTGAAGATGAGGTAAGTCGAATAACACAGATTATCGACCGTGACTGTATTGTTGAAGGTCAGCTTCGGCGCCAGGTATCACAGAACATAGCTCGTCTGCGCGACATAACCTGTTATAGAGGAATACGCCACCGGCGCGGATTGCCGGTACGCGGGCAGCAGACTCGAAGCAATGCACGGACGCGAAAAGGGAAGAAGAAAACCGTCGCGGGCAAGAGAGGTGTGAAAGAGTTGAGGTAGTGGTTTCTTTCAGAGCCGATTTTTATGTTTTAGGATAGGTGGCGCGAATGGCCAGAACCAGAAGTGGCAGGCGAGGAGTCAGAAGAAACGTTATACGGGCAGTAGTCTATATTAAGGCGACATTTAATAATACGTTGATCACCATCACCGACACAAACGGTGATACGATTTGCCGTGACTCTGCGGGGACGGTTGGCTTTAAAGGGTCGAGGAAGAGCACGCCTTTTGCGGCGCAAAGGGCGGCGGAGAAATGTGCCCGCGCAGCCATGCGTTACGGAGTACGTGAAGTGGAGATTAAAGTTAAGGGGCCGGGCTCCGGGCGTGAGTCGGCGATATCCTCTATCCAGCAGGTGGGCCTTAGAATTTCATCGATAGAAGATATTACACCAATTCCTCATAACGGCTGTCGGCCGCGTAAGAGAAGGAGGGTATAGAAGACAGTTTTTGCTTGAATCCCTCATCGGGTTTGGGACAAGGTTTTTGAGTTATTGATATTTGGAAGTTGATTTGATATGGGACGTTATCTTGGGTCATCATGTAAGCATTGTCGCCGGGAAGGCATGAAGCTGATGCTTAAGGGCGGCAGGTGTGAGACGGGTAAGTGCGCAGTGGAGAAGCATGAGCGGACGATGGGTCCCGGAATGCATGGGTGGAGGCGCGGAAGAAGCAGTGATTATGGAGTCAGGCTTCGAGAAAAGCAGAAAGTCAAAAGATATTATGGCTTGGGTGAGAAACAATTTATGCGCTATTTCCACAAGGCCGAGCGGGTGAAAGGTGACACAGGTCAGGTCCTGTTGGAGCTTTTGGAGAGACGCCTGGATAATGTTGTTTATAAAGCCAACTTCGCCTCGTCGCGCAAGGCGGCCAGGCAGTTAATCAGCCACGGGCATGTGCGTGTTAACGGTCGCAAGGTTGATATAGCGGACTTTACGTTAAAGATTGGTGACAAAATCGACCTGAAGGATTCAGCAAAGAGCCGCGAGTTAGTCAAGACGCAGTTGTCGAGCAATCCAAACTATGTGGTTCAGGGCTGGCTTCAGGTTGACCCGGAAAGGCCCGCAGCTACGGTGGTCGGGTTGCCGAGTCGTGATGATGTTCAGCTTGTTGTTGAGGAACACCTGGTGGTTGAGTTCTGTTCGAGATAGTTTTTGACTTGATTTGAGTTCGATGTTGCGGCGAATAGCAGAGAGCGGTTTTAGTCGCGGATTGGCCAAAGACAAAGGCTGCTGAGAACATTTGTCGCGTTTTTTAGGAGGCCGTAAATGAGAATAACATGGAGAGGATTGGAATTACCGACGCGTATCGAGCGGGACAAGGAGGTGTCGGCGGAAACGTACGGCAAGTTTTATATTGAGCCGTTTGAGCGGGGTTTTGGAACAACTATCGGTAACAGCCTGCGTCGTGTCCTGCTTTCGTCCCTGCAGGGAAGCGCCGTTACATCGGTTAAAATCGGCGGTGTTGACCATGAGTTTTCGACAATCAAAGGGGTTATGGAGGATGTTACGGACATATTAATGAACGTCAAAAAGCTTATAGTGCGTTCAAAGTCTGAGCAAGCCAGGACAATCACACTCAAAGCTCAGGGCAAGGGCAAGGTTACGGCGGATATTATCGAGGCGGACCCATTCATCGAGATAGTCAACAAGGATATCGTTCTGGCGACGCTTACCGAGGACGTCAAATTTGAGATGGAGATGGTGGTTGAAAGCGGGAGGGGGTACTCGCCGGCGTCTGAGAGAATTGCGGAGGCTGACAGGTTTAATCAGGAGGTCGGCAGAATAGAGATTGACGCGATTTACTCGCCGATTGTACGTGTCAGATACAGGACGGATGATACTCGTGTCGGCCAGCGCACAAATTATGACAGGCTGACATTGGAGATTTGGACTGATGGTACGATTACGCCTGAAATGGCGCTGGTGGAGGCGGGCAAGATTCTTCGCAAATACATCAATCCGTTCGTCCAGTATTCTGAAATCGGCGAGGATACTATTGCCGAAAAGATGGTCTCCGAAGACACTGAGGGAGCCGGTTTGGATGAAGAAGTAGCGGCTAAGCTGGCAATGCCGATCGAGGCATTGGAGTTGACGGTCAGGTCCAACAATTGTCTTGAGTCAAACCATATCGAGACCGTTGAGCAGTTAGTCAGGAAGACGGATGCCGATTTGCTGAAGATTCGCAGCTTTGGTAAAACAAGTTTACGGGAAGTCAAGAGAAAGCTGGCGGATTTGGGTCTTTCTCTGGGCATGACGGAGGAAGAATGATTGTCTTCGCTGAATCGGCACAGGACATCGGGACTGAATAATGAAAGAGTTAACGTATTAGGATTAATAGTATGCGTCATCAAGTAGCAGGAGCTCGTTTAAGTCGAACAAGCGCGCACCGTTTGGCAATGCGTCGCAATCTTGTGTCGTCGCTTTTTGAACATGAGACGATTTCTACGACTATCCAGAAGGCTAAAGAGGTGCGCGGCTTTGCCGAGAAACTGATTACGCTGGCCAAGCGGGGAGACCTTGCGTCTCGCCGCAGAGCAATTTCGCTTTTGGGTAATCGGATGATATACAGGGACGAAGAGGGCGAAACGGTCAAGAGCGGTACAGTTGTCGGCAAGTTGTTCAGTGAACTGGGGCCGCGTTATCTTGACAGGCCCGGGGGGTACACTCGGATAATACATCTTGCCAAAAGAAGGCTTGGTGATAATGGGCAGTTGGTTTTGCTGCAGCTCGTCGATCAGAAAGAAGAACAGACCGCTAAAGAACGTTCGGGCAGCAGAAAAAAAGGCTCAGGCGGGAAAAGGCCAGAACGAGCCGGTGGCAACGACTGATTATCGTAATGATATGGTAACAGAGCAAAATCAAAGAGCACCTGAATGAGTAAAAATGAATGCATCTTCTGTAAGATAGTAATTGGCAAGATTCCGTGCAAGAAGATCTATGAGGATGACTCGGTGATCGCTTTTCTGGATATCAGGCCTGTTAGTGACGGACATACGCTGGTTGTTCCTAAAGCACATTTTGAAAGATTGCATCAGTGCCCACCGGAGGTTTTAGGTAGTATCGGTGCCTGTGTGGCCAAAATTGCCCAGGCGGTTGTTGGTGCCGTGGGCGGAGGCGGATATAATGTATTGTGCAACAATGGCCGGGTGGCGGGACAATTGGTGGACCATGTGCATTTTCATATAATACCGCGGAATGAAGGTGACGAGGTTTTCACGCGTTGGCCTGCGTATGAGTATGAACAGGGCCGCGCCGATGAATTAGCCGTAAAGATTTCTGAAAATCTTTAGTTTTACAGGCTTTGGCTATTGATAAAACAGGTTTGGAGTGTTACTTTAGTATTGTTAGTTTTGGATAGTATGTAGTTAGTGCAATACGAGATACGCTTCACGAAACACGAGATACGAAAAATGCCGCGGGGTAGAGCAGTCTGGTAGCTCGTCGGGCTCATAACCCGGAGGTCGCAGGTTCGAATCCTGCCCCCGCTATTTCTAAAACTTTAGGCGTACCGTGCAAATATTCATCTGCCCTTAAATCGTTGCTCATTATAGAGTTAATATTCAAAAATTGGGCTGTTTCAAACTGGTATTTGCCAAAATTGGTTGTGCAGAATTTCTAAAGACATTTTAAATCACTTACCGTCTGCAAAGATTGTTGTAATACACATATCCGTGTATCTCATCCCAAAGGTGTCACCTTGCCGATTCTTATGCTGCTAATCGGTGATACGACTTTAGCAGCCCGCCAAGTCTTTCGATACATCGGATTTCAGCATTTTCGCTAACTTCATGTTTTGGTTCAATGATCCTGCCCGGTAGCGTCAAGAAAGTGGTAGCGTCAAGAAAGTTTCGCACATTTTTTTATCGCTTATCAATCCAGTCATTTTCCTGTCCCAACCCACCCCATGGGGTGGGCAAGTTATCGGACTATCCGGCTGTCCTCATTTGTTCG
>Ga0180433_10001624_pt1 | contig 37170 bp, 31 predicted proteins | sample SS_ome_8_FD_132980 | JGI IMG/M metagenome (GOLD analysis project Ga0180433, IMG submission 132980) | Hypersaline lake sediment archaeal communities from the Salton Sea, California, USA - SS_1_D_1 metaG | ecosystem: Environmental > Aquatic > Non-marine Saline and Alkaline > Hypersaline >... | reverse complement strand
GTGACAAGTCCCAAGTTTTTCGTAGGCCCGGCAGCAGCTCTACCTAACATAGAGAATGCTTTCATAGGTTCTCCTAGACCCTTAGCAGCCTCAACTTTTCCTCCTACTCCACGAGCTCTAAAAACCTTAGAAAAACCTTTACCCAAATTACTTAACATGTCAGATGACATTTCTTTTATATCAGACTCAGCCCTTCCCTTTTCTCCGGGCTTCTTTTTCATAAATCTGTAGGCTTCTTCTGCACGAGCTCCTACCTTCTCAGAATAGCTAAATTTTCCGGTACCTTCTTTGAGGGCTTTTTGCCTGCTTTCGTAAGATTCAAGGTCCGCAGTGGCTGACGCAGCTTCCTCTTTTGTCAAATCCCCAGCCTTCATACGCTGTTGAATTAATTTTCTACCTGCCTGCGTACGTGCTTCTATTTGGAGAGCAAGCTCATGCCCTGTCTTAGCGCTTCTTTTACTAATTTGATCATACCGATATTGGGCTTCATTCACGGACTTCTGGTTGATGCGCATTTTGTTTGTGGCATCTGAAACCTTATCCATTGCTTTTGCGTAAAGCTCAGCTTTTTTAGTGGCCAGGTCACCTATCTTAACCCAGTCCTTCATTTCCTTTTCTATGTTTACTCCAGAGCCGCCCTTAGCTTTCCGTGCCTGAAGTCTCTTTTGGGCTTCCTCAGCTTTTTTATAAGCTTGCTCAGCCATATCAGCTTGGGTTCTATACTCTTTACCCAGCTTCTTTACCTGAGTCTGAAGCTTTTTTTCACGCCTAATGAGATTCTCTTTAGCTTTAGCTAATGCTGTATTTATTTTCTCAGACGCCGTACCTATCCTACCCGTTTCCGCAATGACACGGTTGAGATCTTCTTGCGTGCGAGTAAGCCTCTTAGTGGTATCTAACTCATCCTCGAGTAGACGTCTTTTTTTGGCTAGTCTTTCTAGTTCGCCGGGCATATATTTTTACCTTTTCTTAATATCCTTAGGAGAGCGTATAACAGTCTGACTGACCTTCTTAATAAACCTATCCTTGTGATCCGAGCTTGCCGTAGAAGACATATAGGTGGAAGTCTTTTCTTTCTTTGCTTTACTCTTTTGGAGTACCAGTTCCATTTCCTCAACGGACACAGGTCTAGATCCTTCAAGTTCAGTAAAATCAATCTGTTCCAATCTCTCCCTGTATCTTCTCTGTCTTTCCTCGGCTTCTCTCTTCGCTGCTTCCGCTTTCTCTTTTTGCTTATTTAACCAATGTTCCATAAACAAGTCATGACGGTCCTTCTTTCCTTCCATCTGCCTGTAAAGCTCTCGAACCAAATCTTCCTTTGTCTTAACTTCCGCGGTCCATCGGTCTTTCTTAGATTCCTCTTCTCTGCGTCGTTTATCGTATCCATATTTGGCTATCTGTCTACGAATCTCTTCGAGTTCATCTCTCTGCTGCTCATACGTTTTAGAAACCTGCTTCGCGCCTTTAGGACTCATCGAAGATGTAATGAGAATAGCATTTGCAAATTCTCTATTATATGTGTCTTCATCGTCCAAAGATTTATTGATCACTATCCAATTCTCTTGGGCACTGTTAATTCCCATTTCATTGATGCCCTTTAAGCCCACATAAATTTCTCTGTCGTATAAATTGAGTACTTTCCAGATATGCCTCGACTTACTTGTGTAGCAGAATCCTTCCAGGAAATTCAATGACTCTACATATTCTGCATTTAACTTCTGTAAAGCTTTTCTTAGTACACTTACAAAACTCACTGGAAGTTGGGAATAGAATTCGTTTACTTCCTTCACCCTTCTTTCTCTATCGCTCATCACATTAATACCATTGATGTACATAGTACAAAAAGAGAACTTATACAGGAAATCCATGTATGAGTCCTCTTTACTCTGCAGGTACTGTATGTTTTGATATTCTCTGTCAGTAATGCTCTTCAGTACAATATGTATATTTTTGTAGTTTACTCCTACAGAAAGAAAACCATTCGTTATGATTTTCTCAAGATTACTATAAGCATTGGATACATCCACGGTTACTTATCTTTCTCAGTTTCTTCTTCAGGTTCATCCAACTTTTTGAGATTGATGTCTTTGGTCTCTACGTCTTCGGTTTTAGCTTTAGATTCTTCTTGTGCTTCTTCTTCAGCTCTCTTCTTTTCCTGTTCTTCACGTTCTTTTTCACGCTGCTCAGGAGTCTTGAACCAATTGTACTTTACATCCTTTTCGACATCAGATTCAGATTCTTCCCTCAAGTCTATATATATGTCAAACAACTGATCTGTGATGTGCCCGGGGAGACTTGAAAGGAATTCTCTAAGGTAAATTGACTTCTCCTTAGTTACTTTTGCATCCCCTTCAGCAGTTTCTACCACAGAAGGTATTTCTTCACCATTTACCTGGCGAATAGCATACGATAGAATGTGTTTACGCATTTCATTGTAATACGCCATTCCATCATCATCTTCGTTCGGTAAAGAACTAGCTTTCTGCTCTTCTTCTAAAGAAAGAACGCCGAGAATAAATTTGATCCCGGCAACCTCAGCTTCTTTCGTGAAAATCAACTGTTTCTTAATTCCACCAAGAATCTCATCTAATGACATAAGTATCTCCTTATCATATTTATATGAATAGAATATGGAAACCAAAATGTAGGCAGGGAATAAAACAAAGGTGGGATTTTAGACAAGAATCTAAAATTAGTATATTATGTTATATGTAAAGAAAAAGAAATATATTATCTTATATAATCTGAAATCCCGGGGTAAATCCCCGCCGCATTTACAGCGTTATACCAGCTCCGGATGCGCTCGAACCCTCAGGCGCAAAAGTCGTGCTCAGAATACGAGAAGCAGCATTCTGCGTGTTAAACAGATTTGGCGATGTTTCAGTGTAAGCAAGCTTACCATCTGTACCCGGGTTGGATATGATGTCTGTCACATTGACAGTCACATTCTCCTGAACCAGAGCCGCATCAGCAGCATAACTCGAACTGTAGTCCGATATCCAGCAACCTTCAAAGTACGTCATTATAGCTTCGAACTCATCGGGGTTTAAAGGCTTATCTACGTCTACAGCACTGGCAATATCGTCATTGGTGTTCGTACCGTTGATAACGTACTGACTAATGACTATCTCCTGGACCATGTCAAAGGGCCATTTGTGGTGTCTTAGCGAACGCACGATACCATCAATGCCACCTTTATATCCAAATACCTGATAAATCATCGACAGATACTGTGCAGTTCTTGCAACTGCCAGCGTCATCGGATCTGTAACTCCAGGCACGAGCTCCGCGACGTGATCACCAAATCCTATCCCACGGACGGGCTCGATGGCACGAGTCTCAGCCGGATCAAAAGTAGATACTACTCCAATCTGAAAGTACTCCGGTGCTTCGACATCCGCAGGGACAGCGTACAACTTGTTCTTAGAGCTAATTACCGAAGTAGTCTCTGGAGTAACTCCTTGACGGTGTACATATGTATCCCTATCTCTTGGCATGATCCATCTCCTTCATTTATTCAAAAAGTTTGTTAAGCTTAGCAGAGTCTACGTCCGAAAGCTCAACATCTTCCATAGGAGCAATCAATTCAATGCCTTCAGAAACCAGCATCGTATCGCCTGCTTCTTTGACGATCTGCTCAGCTGACTTTTCTTCAACATTTTCCTCTGTTGCTTCCTTGGGCTCTTCTGTATTATGCTCTGCGGACTCTTCTGTCGCTTCCTTCTCTTCCTTCTTTTCTTCCTCTTCCTTCTCAGGAGCTTCTACCTTAATCTCAATCTCTTCAGCAGATTCCTTTTCTTTCTTCTCTTCCTTCTCCTCGTCCTTTTTCATCTGACAAGCAGGGGTACCTGCATTAGGTCCGGTTCCATCAGGAATTCCAGGTCCCATTTTACTACCGGCTTCCTTCTTCAAAGGCGTTTTGTTGGATTCAGCAACAATGTTAGAATCCAGAACATCAACTTGGTTAGGTGTCTGCTCAGGCTTGAGAGAAGCAGGCTTCTCTGGAACACCCGCATGCTTTCCATCCGGCATTTCTTCCGGGGTAAGATGACGCTTAGTGTCACAGCATATGCTCTTATCCATGCCTGTAACATCTCTAACGAGATTATTCAGAACGGCATCTGAAGCATCCTTACTCCAAAACAGTCCGGCATTTTCCGACTGTTCTGTCTTTTCTGCAGCTTCAGGCTGCTCTTCATCAGCAACTTTGACCTGCTGCTTTTTAAGAGCCTGTGCTACTGCCGGATCATTTACGAAATCCTGAAGTTTCTTCGGATCCCTCATAATACCTTCCATGATACCCATCGCTGGATTTCTCGGTTCGAACACCGGAGGCTGGTCATCTCCTCTTTCCTTCAAGATCTGCGGAAGTTTAGGTCCACGAGACCTAGCAGGGGGAGCCACAGGGAAAGCCATAGCGGCATCCGTATCTGCGTTATATTCCGGGTTCAGGATCTGAGCAAATTTCTCATCACTCATATTTGCCAAGACATAAGCCATAGCGCCCAAGTCCTTTTTAATGGGATTTCCATCAGCAAATACGCTTGACAGACCCTCTAACCTCTTTGACAATGCATTCCGATCCATAGTCTTACTCCTTATAGATTTTATTAGATTTTACCTTTTCCAAAAGTTCGACTGCATCTAATATGATGATCTTATTACGATATTGACTCCATAAAAAGGAGGGTTTGACCCCCTCCTTATACAGATGATCTCAGGTTCAAGGTGACAACAATCCAGTTCAACGGGAATACCGGGCTATAATAAGCTTCGACATCCACTGTTGTCGGATCGTTCGGATTCTGAGTAACATTAATACCCGTGTAATCCACAATGAGCTCCGCCTGTTTTAGAGACCTGAAGTATGCACCAACAGAATCCCTGATCTGAGGACGAATCTTCGGGAGGTTCTTCACTCCGATGAAACGGTTGAGAGCGTTCCTCAGCCCCTTCTGGATGAAATGCTTGACCTCTACTATACGAGGATTACGTGTGAGCGGTGTTGACATGTCTGTAGTCAGGTACATCAGAATCCTAATCACCGGAGTCTGCTCCTGCATGACTGTGCAACCAGCGTTGGCTACCAGCGATGCACTCACATCGTCCAGCCTTCTATTAAGCCTCTTGAACCCTACTACCGTAGCATTCGTCAGAGGTGTAGCAATGTCTGTTACGGGAGAAACATCCCTACCGGCAACCGCGGCAGCTATTAAGGATCCGTCAACAACATATTCAACTTCATTGCCGAACGTATCTGTGATTCCTACAATAGCTGAATCCGGATAAACCGCGGTGAGTTTCTCACTGGCGAGATTCTTAACCTTCTGAATAACCTCATCAGGTTCCGTCCCGATAGCAAAACCTATCACACTGGTACGCTCATTCCTGTTTCTTATGCTCGACTGAATAGCATTGGAAGACTTAAGGTAAGCGTGCACCTGGTCGTCCGTGCTCAAAGCCTGAATCAGAACCGGGCGAGTACCGTTGGGAAGAGGTTCACTAAAAGTATCGATACCATCAATGTATGACTGCACACTTGCATCTCCCTGTCCGGGCTCCTTCTGGATCTGCTGTATAGCTACAGCACGAGCTCCGTTGAGGAATGCAAAGTTAGCAGCAAGAGTTATGCGGTTATTGATGTCAATAGGTCCATAGAGTTTAATGACATCACGCATGTTGGTAAGGAACCTAGGCTGATAATCAGTCTTCTGACGGTCAAAGGTCGTATAGTAGAAATCTCCAACCGAAGGTTCATTACCGCTCTTATTGAAAGTATTGATGACAACAGTGTCGTCAGTATTGTCCTCGGTTCCACCGTCTGTGGAAGAAACTGTCAGGTTTATACCAGGGATAACTCTTACGATAGCAGAAGAAGCCGTAATATATAGCTGTTCTACTGGGTCTGTAGTTGTAGGATCTCCAATGTAATAATCGAGGTAATCCCCTGCGCCCGGACTCCAGTTTCCACCGTTATCCTGTGCGAAAGCTACCGTAAATCCTGTGGTTGGGTCGAAGTAAGTCTGACCAAGATAGCCCTTGTTAGCGTTATCAGCAGTAACTGAGCCTGTGCGCCCGTTGACTGTGAAAGCAGGACCGATCTTAGAAGACACTGTGTAAGCTCCGAGACCGTCGAAAGTCACACGAACTCTTTCCACTGAAGCATTAAGAGGAGATACCTCAAAATTAGCTGCACCAGCTCCTGCGTAAGTCAGAATCTGACCCGGACTCAAAGACTGCGCATTAAGAGTAACTTCCAGCGCATTCCCATTAAGCCTTGATGAGATCGTGTACTTACCGGTGCCAGATCCCCCCGGGACTCTGTTAGTTAATGTCCACACATCATCCACAAGGAAATTGCGGTAGTACGTTACGTAAACTTTTTCCTCAAGAGCCTGGGACGGTGAAGTAGCAAGAGTGATCTGATTTCCATCAATTTTAGTTACGGTAACCGCACCAGCTGTAATAGCGGCATCCACTGTGCTACCTACGTAAGCTACAACGTCGTCCGGATCTTCTGTGCTGGTATCAGTTCCGGAACCATCATTAGGTGTTTCCTGAAGATTAAACAGCTTGTTACCGTCAAGATTGATTTCGTTACCGTCTGCGTCATAGGTACCGGTTCCTTCTTGAGGAGAAGCTACCTCACAGAAGACACGTTTATCTACTAAAGAGGCGACAATATTATCTTCAAGAGGATCTGAACCGGCAGTATAAACTCCCTGCTCAACCTGATATGAATGTCCCCAGTGAAGTCTGTTCTGTCCTGAAAGAATTACGTCAGGACCGATTGAGAAATCTGAGGTATCCTGGCTAAGACCTACTTTAATCACACGATTTACTATCGGAGCAGGAAGAATGTCATAAGTATCCTGCCAAAGATTTGTGAAGTAAGTCACCGTAACAGTTGCTCCCAGTGCAGGAGCTGTCTCAAGGGTAAACTGACCACTGGCACCGTCAAGTTCCGTAATCGTCGAATCAAGACCGTTCACCTTAACCTCAATAATCCTTACTGTTCTTTCGAACTCATCGCCCGGTACGAGCGGATCAGGATTGTAGAGAATGGTGACTGTACCGTTAATATCAACGTCAGTAGCTGAACGACCACCATTGTCACCTTTTACGATACGCGTGCTGCGTACCTTAAACTCGGTGTTACTACCATCAGCCTGATCGGAGATATCTTCATCTTCGATGTATGTGTCTCTTCTTTTGAAGTAGTAGTTAACGCGAACGTCATCCGTGTCCTTAGGGATCTGGACAAGAGTAATTTCTCCTGTCAGACCATTCAGAGCATTGATGGCTACCACGTTTCCGTTAACGGTAACAATCGCGTTCTGAACAGAAGTAGCTACCTTGCCAGAACCGTTTCCGGTTACGATGGGGTAGTTCTCAACAGTAAAAGTTTTCTCGGTACCTGTAAACTGATCACTGACATCTTCGTCAAGTATCAAATTATCGGCGGTAGCTGAGGAGCCTCTTACCATCTCGAAGTCCGATACACGGATCTCTTCTGCAGATGTCCCGATAATCGCCGGGTAACGTATTTCTCCCGCAGCCGTGACACCAGCGGCCTCATTGATCGTTCTAGTCAGAACGCCCGGGAATACGAAACTTTCTAAGGGTCCTATGGCCATCTCATTCTCTCCTTTTTATTTCTAATTACTTATTCCAAGTTGATATTATCTGGTTCTGTGGAGAAATAATCTGCTATGCAATCTTATTTGATTTAAATATTTATAGATTATTACGGGCCTAACCCTCTGTTATAGCGCCGGGTCCGTCAAACTGCTTGACCCCTTTCTTCTGGCGCTCAGCTCTATGTTCTTGAAGCGCTCCCGAGAACTCTTTCCTCAATTTACGCTCCTTCTTATCCCCCAGATTCATAATCGGACTAAACTTGCCATCCGAATCCTTAGGTATATTCACAGGCTCTGGTTTACGGTCGCCCCACCGAGCTTTCTGTCTTGCTTCATACTTAGCACGCCACTTCTCGTTGTACCCTTCCCACTTCTTATCTGCATCTGCCCCAACTACCTTGTCTATCTCTTTGGGACTGTAAATGGTATCAGTACGTGCGTTAAGTGTCGTCTTTATACCAAAAGGAGCTGCAACTTTTCTTTCTGACTCTTTACCACAAAGTTTACAAGTTTGAAATTTGTCTCTTTTCTCGTAAGATACGAGCTCATCAAACTCGTGGTTGCAGGCCGTACACCTGTAAACGTACAAAGGCATTTTTATCTCCTATGATATTTGGGATGTAGATATTCATTAAACTGATATTTATTAAGAGATTATTAGAAGTATCTAGGTCTTCCATCTTTAGGATATTTAACTACAAAAGGCTCAGAATGAGGTACCAACCTAATCTCAAAGATCTTGTTCTGATGAGAAACCGCGTAATCATGCGTCTTGACGACCCGATACAGCGTATAATCGAAATCCTGTATCTCATAGAGATACGGAACAAATTTTTTCCACTCACTTAATATTTGTAGATTAATGGAATTTTTGTAGTACAAATCCCCTGTATTGTTGTCATATACGTCTTCAGTCTCCCCCGTAGGATCCATTTCCTCGATAGTCAAACCTTCCTCTATGAGACGATTTCTTTTGTTATTCCATAGGTCATTGATAATGTGGTCCGTCAGGTCAGCCAACTGCTGGGGATCCCTAGTGAAAACTTCGATATCGAAGGACATATTAAAATGTCCCCCATACACGCTAGCTGCGGGCTCTCTCTTGGGATAAACGATTAGCACCATGCGTCCCCCGGGATTTAGCTGGTTACCGAAAGCTAGAGTTACACCGGGCAGAGCATTATTAACATAATGGTATCTTTGAGGTACCTCAAAGGGCCCTAAGGTTGCTCCTATCCACCGATAGTTAGCATAGAGCGTTGTGTCTGGTTCAAGAGGATTCAGAAATGTGATAACTCCAGAGGCATTATCTATCGTATAATCTGTACCCTCATCCAACCTAAACTTGTGACCTTGCTTATTCTTCCAAGTGTACAGATATTCAAAACCAGACAATAAATTATCATTATCGAGAGAGGCTGTAGTTTCCGTACCCGTGGTGCGATCTATTACTTTCTCGCCTTCAACAGAATATAAAGGGTCTATCACGAAATGCATCGGAGATACTACTTCTATGTAGTATCTACCTGGAGGCGTCAGTTTGTTTCTCCAGTACGATACCGTTAGAGTACTTCCTGCTACAGGAGCAACAGGAAGCATAATGAGACCTTCTTCACCGTTCACGTATTCAGCAAAAGTTCTTTCACCATTGAGAGTAAGCACTATCTGACGAAAGTTATCCGCGAAAATAGTGTTGTTCTTACCGGAAATAATAGGCTTGTGCGCCGTATAAAAAACTCGATTAAGACCGAATGTCGTGGATCCCTCTATCTGACTCGACATATCTTCATCCACCACATACTCAGTCATATTAGTGGGATCTTCCCAGGCCCACTCAAGAAACTTGTCCTCTCTACCCTCTGCTTTAGCGAGAGCAAGATGACTTTTAAGAGCTGAATTGTAATCATCGGCTGAAAGCTTTGTACGTGTAGAGGAGGCATTTCTAAGAACGACCCCCATCATGGGGCGTTCTTTGTACGGGAATTTATGGTATACCTGTACCTTATCTCGGTATACCTGGTGTGCCTGGACGGTATACCGAAGCTCATCAAATACGCGGAATTTTACAGCTCTAAGAAGATTAATCTCCATTACTGGCCTTCAGTAGTTTTTCCTTCAAATTTCTCTTCTGATTTCATGGCCTCTTCTTTAGTCTTGTGCAGAGTTTTGTCCTCATGATTGGGAGGAGAATATACGGAGTACAACTTTAACCCATCATCTCCTGCAATCACATTGTGCTTAGAACCTGCAGGAATAATAAATGCGGAACCGTCCTTAATCTTAGTTTCATTGCCGTTGATAATAACTTTTCCTGATCCGTCATCAATCCTAAAAAACTGATCCACATCGTCGTGTACTTCATCGCCAATGTCTTCGCCAGGCTTCAGTGCCATAAGCACAAGCTGACTATGCTTTCCTGTATACAACACTTTTCTAAAGTTAGAGTTTTCCTTGGTATCTGTTTCTATATCAACAACGATACCTTTCATCCCGTTACCCTCGAGGTCTTCTTCCCCCTCTTTCTTATTCCCTATTTTTTCGGCAAGCATCTGATAAATCTTCTCTTCAAAATCATGCTTGTTTATTCCTAAATCCTCAGCAAGCTCGTGCACCTGATCATCAGAAGGCTTTGGATTCTTTTTAAGAAACTCTACAATTTTGGCATCTGTATCTTCTGATTTTTTGTTAACATACGCCATAATAACCCTATTTACAGAACCTGTTTTTTTCATTTTTTCTTTCTTATCTGCTGCTTCCATTTGAATTACCACCTTTCTCGACCAAGAATATCCGGGGTCTCCGCCCCAAAGTAACCAAGCCACATACCCGCGATCTTCCCAGGGTTGTTTACCAGGACTAACTTTTTTGTTTTTTTGATGCCTGTCGAAAAAAGCTTTCATTCGACGGACAGTATCAGGAGACATCTTATCCCTGTTCTTAAGATTTACCGCACGTTGTACGCCTGACCCGATACCTTCGGCCTTGGCCTGCGATGTGCTAAGGCCTCCCTTTCCTCCCGATTTTTTCCGGTAATCCAAACCACGGACAGCTGCGTCTGCTACTGATTTAGGGGGCACAAAATTGATGTGTTTATATTTTTCTGAAGACAAAGATTTCTCCTGGGTTTACGGTGCTCTTATAGCCTTTAATATTAATTGATTATTCAATTAGAAAAGGCCGGTGCGCAGCCACGTCACACCGGCCCCAGGAGGCCCTATGGGGTAGGGCAGAAATTACTCGTTCATAGCAGCTATGAGGAGACCCCGGGCAACATCGTTGAGGGGATCCTTAGCCATACGTACTTCAGATATCTGAATAGGAAAATCATCTTTTTCCTTTTCAAACACCTGATTGAAAAATTCAAGAAAATTCTTGGCCTGCGTAGTCCCACCACTGATGATCCATGGGATCTCATTAGGGAGCTCTATGCTGCTATTATCCTTCTTGAACTCATGCTTTATGTTATTTATAGTGTTATAAATCAAATTCTTATAGTAAACCGCTATGGCTTCCCTCTCACGCAAATTCTTTTCAGGACCTTCCGTTGGATCCAGCAAATTAACTCCGCGTTCCTTGACGGACATAATGTGCGTAGCTGTTTTGCCAACAGCTCCGGCAGCTGATTTATCTATCCAGTCCCCAGACTCTGATGTAGAAAAAGACATTCCAACCATAGTCCTGAAAACCAGAGAAGTATTAACCATCCCAGCTCCGAACGAGGTGGCCAGCGCCGTAAATTCATCATCAGCACAGTTAGCATAAACTATAGCTGCGGCTTCATTCATAGCCGTAGCTCTGTAACCCATAGATTCTATGATCTTCTTAAACATGGCCTCGTGATATATCACGTCCATATCTCTGTCGATAGCCTTAGCAGGAACCGAATAGTATACATTTTCATTCTCTCCTTCAGGCTTCTTGAGGATACTCTTCAGAAGAATAACAAGCATCTTCTCAGCATCAAGCTCTCCAGCAGATATTACGCCCTTATTAAGCGGCCTACGGGCTTCTCTTTTTAGAAGATTAGCCACACTCAAAGCAGGCTCTCCTACGATGTATATACTATCCTTTTCTTGCACGTAAGACACATTGGACATCTTGAGCATATTGAGTACAGATTGCTCTGCTTCGATGTCCAAGAATGCATCCCGAACAGAATTTATCTTTACCTGTCCTTCCGGATTTGCGGCATCATTCTTAGCACAAACTAAGAAACATGTGCCGACATCCAAACCTTTCGCCATGGGTTCCTCCTGTTATGTGGATTTTGATTTAAGCTCTTTCAACTTCCTCAGGGCATCGTTGACGTTGTCGCTTTTCTCCACAGTTCTCGTATTAAGCTTAATGTGCGAATTACCATCCTCTACCGTCAAATTCGGTACGTAGATGTCCTCTGGTCTTACGGGTCTTTTAGGGGATGCTGCGGTACCCTGGGGAGCCCTCTCCAATATACGCTCGAGGCGGTCAAAAATATCATTATTTTTCGAACCACCTTCTATTTTTTCTTCAAGTCTCCGGATAGCTTCCGTAACTTTATCTGAGTCTGGTCCAGACCCTATTTCTGCTATCTTTTTTTCAAGTTCTTCAATTTTATCTACAAGCCCTGAATCCGACTTCCCGTTAGGAATAATCGCCTGATTACGTATTATAGATTCAAGCCTATTTATGCGGTCGAGAAGGGCATCTATTTTACCATTATCCGCAGAGGATGCCTGAGGCACAGGTTTCGATGCGTCAAAAGGTAAAAAAGTAGGGATATCAAAAGCTCCGTCCTTTTCATTCGTCCTCTCTAGGAGGGTAACGGAACCTTTACTTAGAGCTCGTTGAAGATCCTGGGAACGTCTATATTGATCTTCAGAAAAGACCTTTTGCTGCTTGTAGTAAACACAGTCGTTAAGATCCTTAAGCTCTACTTTTTTGGGCGTGTTTCCTATAACCAGAAGCATAATAATCTCATCTTAATTTAGATATAAAAGGGGCATTAAGCCCCCTTATTTTAGAAAAGTATCTGACTTAGTCTACAGAATACTTAGCCACCGAAGCCCAGAACCGGTCATTTGCCTCTTTAGGCATTTCGGTAAATTTTGGCTTCTCTTCTTTAGGAAAGCTTGCCTTACCGTCATCCGGCTTATCCTGCTTTTTCCGAGGCTTTTTCTTAGGCTTTTCTTCTTCTACAGGACCGAGGTCTTCAGGAGCATCCTCAGCAGGAGTCTCTTCTGCGGGCTCCTCTTCTTTCATATCCTCATCACCAAAAGTAAGGTCGATTTCATCGCCGCCCTTATCCTGATCCTTTTCCTTCTCATCCTGAATTTTCTTTTCCTGATCATCTACGGGCTCAAAAATCTCATCAACCTTGGTCTCAACATCTTCTTTCTTTTCTTCCTTTTTAGGCTTTTCTTCCGTATCATCTTCCATATCTTCTTCTACAGTAGGATCTGCCTCGATATCCGGGTCTGCTTCAGGGACTTCATCTTGAGCTTCCACATAATATTTGCTACTTTCTTCTGTAGCAACGTAGCTCATAGTACCCTCACAAGCCGGGCATCCTATCTTATCATTAACAGTGATGAGACTCACCTGCTCGACGCCCTTCTCGGAAGCAGCCTTCATACGCTTTTCGTTAATTGTGGTCAGATTGGCCGTGTGGCTGCACTCATCGCACACGAAATAGCTGACATCAAAAGCTTCCTTTTCAATCCTATCAGCTATTTTCATAAGTTTATCTGCCGCTGTTTTGAGATTAAACTCCATCAGTCATCTCCTTTAAATATGTATGCAAATATTCAAAATCACTTACTGGTTTCATAATTTTTATTAACAGATTATTACCTATCCCCTAAAACAGACACCACACCTTTTTCGTGAGCACCTAGTTGGAAAATCTTCAACCTATTTGTGATCACTCGATATCTCCAAAACTGCTTTTTCCAAACAGAATAGGCAAAACTCAGCTGGTCCCTGTAACTCTTTGTTCGTACCTCATTCCACCAAAATTCATTAAATTCCTTAAGTAAAAGACTGTGTGTCTTTCTGAACATTATCCCGTTAGCAGTCAAAAGGATATCATTAGGAAATCCGCTTGACATATACTGCTTTACTTGCTTCTCGACTACATCCTTAAAATCTCTTTGTCTTTCTACAACTACTTTAGATTCTTTCCAGATCCCGACTCGATGTTCATGGATTCCCGTTATCATATCATAATCAGAACTGTAAAAAACCTGAGCCGCATAATTTCTAACTAAATCAACATTGCATGATTTAACGTGCCCATCAACATATATGTTAACATCATAATCTTTTAAAAATAGGTGTGGATTAAGCTTGTAATATCTGTTAGTCCGGGCATACCTGAATTCACTTGTGTCTTCTTTAAGGGGCTCAACATACCTGTTTTGCCATCCTTTATAACCGCTTTTGTTGTCTGAGAAACAAACGAGGTCTATGTCTGTAAAATCTCCACAAGATCTTAGGTCAGAAAGAACATCGTATCCTCCAAAAACAGCAGTGTACAGAGCAATTTTCATATTATTTATTAGTAAACTATGTTTTCAAAAGTTACAGTTCTACCCGTATATTCATACTGATCTGGTATCTCTGGTTTTTCAGGTATCGTCGGACTAGCGTCTACAGGCCTGTCCTCGCGATACGCATTCCAAGCCCGAGGTACAGCTGTCTGGCCACCATTTATGGAAACACTATACCGCGGATCTTTCTGGTCTAAAGGAGCCAACATGAAATGCTGCTGATATATAGCACCTCTGGAACCCTGCGGGTTCACGTGTGCTATCGAAAACCGGTCGTTATTTTGACGCACTATAAAATCTCGATCATTAAGTAAAGGATAGGGTCCCGTCCATGTCGTCCAATCATAATTGACGTGAAGACCCACATCCAGAAGCTCCACAGTCTTTTCAGTTTCAGGAGGAGCTATTATAATATCGTAAGGTCCTTCAAATCCTCCCACGTATCCTGTACCAAAACAATCAGGACAATCATTTTCTGCATTTCTATACTGCGTATCCCAGCATGAGCATTTCACGCCAGCCCATTTTCTTATAAAAGCTTTAACTCTCTCACCACCCTGTTCCAGAATCCAACGATTTCTCCTAATAGCCTCAGCCCATATCCAATCGATTTTCTCCATATCGTACAAGCTTACAGCTTCCACCTGCTCCAAAGGAGTTTCTATCGTATCTCCGCTATTAGGATCAGTAGCTACTGTAGTCACTTTGTAATAGATCTTACGATTGATATCCGTCTGGATATAATTGTTGATATATGTGTACGAAACGCGTATCTCCCCACCAGCATCTGCATTTGGAAGTATAGGTTCTTCCAGAGCATTCGTCTCGTGATTATACACACGATTGCTTATTAGGTACACTTCTCCCGTTTCACCTACTACTCTCCATGGAGGCACCGTAACAAACGGATCAACAGAAGTTACCTTCACATCTACTTTAACATGCTGAGGGTGCTGAGCGAGCTCTCCGTTTGTTCCTGGTATAACTATCGGTCTATTGTACGTTTTGATAATCCAATCCCCTGTGGCATTCGTACCCATGATGATACGTCCTCCAGCCATAGGATCCTCTTGGTCTACATAAATTTCTCTTGTCTGATCCCTGTAATAAAGGGCTCCGACCGGGGTGTCGTTTAACTTAACGTAATTCTCATTTGGGCTGTCGTATGACCTGTAAACATTCACTCCAGTGATGTCCAGACCATTATTCTCAGCATATCCCGTAGGAGCATCCCACCTGATATCTATTACTCCTATGAGGTAAGGACTTGTGACATGAACATTCTTAGGTCCCAAAGGTAATGATAGTGGGGTATCGTCATTCCATCTATACGGTAACTTGAAATCAGGCCTACCGTAATTATCTCTTAAATTGTGTGGTGTAGCCATTTCTTACCCCTGTATCCCGGTCGCGCCTTTGATAGCATATACCTTCCTGTACATTTCGGTACCCGTTTCTCCTACAAAGCTATCAAAAGAATCAGTATCAATAGTAATATCTGATACCACAGTATCTCCCGTGCCTTCCGTGATAAATGATATTGTCCACGGATCCCCGTATCCTGTACCTAACGAAAAAGCTATGTTATCATTCACGTAGGCATTGTTAGCTCTTACAGAAAATGAACTGCCTTCTAAACGTATCGTATGCCTTAAATTGGTAAGTACATCTGCGATAGGGTTGGCACTCAAATCAAATGGGAATTCGTATGTATTGCCATCCGTATTATACCCTAAAATCATTTCCTCATTTAGCTTATCCAGGACATAAAAAATCTCGTTGCTCCCATTATCTAATTTCACAGTCAATTTGTCTCCACCGACTGTAGAAAGCAGCTTGAAATCTACCACGGTGCCCGTAAAAGTAAAAGAACTTGTAATTGTTTGAGCGTCTTCAATCGTAATCTTTTTTCGAATGACACTAAACGAGCCGCCACCCACCCATGTTCCTAAAGTGAAATCAGCATAAATTTGAGTGCCGAATGGAATACCTTTTGTTTCTTCTACTCCAATAAGTTTGATACCACTTTCACCTGTAAATTTAGGATAGATTCCTGGTTTCACTATGATACTTGGAGTACCCTCCTGTATAGCTCTATCTATTGTCCTAAAAGGACTTTCTTCCGTCCCAGTATACCCATCGTCGCCGTCAGGAGAAACATACACAGCACCCGTCTCAAAAGAAGGATAAGACGGATAGATATATACGACATCTCCATCTTCTTCACCTACCTTAATATTACTATCGCTGAGCACTATGTTCCTACTGCGATATCTGCCATATCTAGGACCGGCTATAGGTTCTGTTAAATTCTCCCCATCTTGATATGGTACCTGACGTGTTTCTACGTGTAAATCCTGACTTCCGGCTCTAGAGTAGCCACGATCAAGAGTCGCGTAAGGTTCGGACTCTGTTCCGGGATATGCCCTGTCATAACCGTCTTCTGCAACATAGTTTCCTAAAGAGCCCTCATTGGGGTTGTGTTCCCAGGCTCCCACGTCTCCCGAGGCATCAACGGCTATTCGGTGTGTTCCCGTATAATCCAAGTCTCTGTTAAATGGGGCTACGTTGGCTCTCGTTATAGCAAGACCCCCCGTATATCCTCCAATATTCTGAATACCCATTTCTTCTATGATGTTATCCCACCGTTCAGGATCACCGCGGTCAATGTCCGGAGATAGTACCTGAAGCCTAAAATCATCGTTAGAAGGATCGGTGTATAGTGGATCACTCGCAAAATTACCTTCTTCATCAGTAGCTGTAGATCCATCATACCAAGTAGTATTTTTATAAAAATTGTTATATCTAATCTTAAGCGGAGTATTAAAGTACACGCCTAAGGATATGTCCGATGCAGCCCCTGTGATGTTGTTTGAATCTATTCTACTATTAACATCCCCCACATCAAAGGCTCTAATTGCTTCTCCGCTTACAGGAGCATCTCCCTCCACATATTTTATACGTACCAAATCTCCAACTTCAAATTCATTCTCAAGTTGAAGGCCGTCCCAAGAAACAATGGAACCAGATCCCGTAACCGTATAGTCCTGGTCATATCCAAATGAAGGACCATTAACAACATTCATACCTACTTCATATATCCCAGTATCACTAAGTGTCGCGAATCCGGGGAGGCCTACTCTTTTATTACTTATGTTTGATGGTGTTAAAGTTCTATATATAACCCGTAAGTTGTCGCCAGGATCTGGAATAGGAGGGAGGCCCCCTGCTCCATAGATATTATTTCTCCAAAGGTCTAAACGCTCAACGCTCAAAACTTCTATTGATCTAAGACCCTCAGTGAAAATATTAGAACTTACATTAACTTCAATAGCTTGGTTGATTTGTATCCCGCTAGTAAAATTCTTAAAGAAGTTCCTATGAATGCTGATATAGTTAGTCTGATTCAACTCTATTGGTGTAACCACATTTTCAAATACACACTCTTTTATGGTAGTAGCACCAAATGGGTCATTGAAAACCTCTATGCCTTTAGCTAGATTTTCAAACCTAAGTCCTTCTATTAGGCATTGAGCTTTAGTAATGGACAACTTACCTACTTTAGGAGTAGCTCCATAAGCTGCTCTTATTGTTAGGTTCTTAGATATCTCGAGGTCACCATAAGACGTTCCCGTTCCTTCTTGTAATATTAGGGTAGCTCCAGGAAACGCTTTTTCTGCAGCAAACTCTAGAGTTCTGTAGGGTGTTTGGAGATCTCCTTTATTACCGTTGGAACCATGTAAACTGTCTACATATATAACAATTCTTTCCGGGTCAGGATGTACGCCACTTACGGTTATGTAATCCGCCTTAATCTCTGTGTCATTTCCTTCAAGATTAGAAACAGAAAGACTTACAGTATACGTTCCAACATCTACGTAGACATGCGTTGGGTTTTGTTCAGTGGAATGAGGCGATCCGTCCCCAAAATTCCAGTCCCATGAAGTGGGACTCCCCGTAGAAAGATCAGTAAAATCAACAGTGAGCTCTACGTTTCCGCTGGTAGGAGTCGCTGAAAAATTTGATTCCGGTAAGGGACCTAATATAGGGTCTGTTTCTAAAATGAAAAATTGTCCATCATTAGTAGAACAGTATACGTATTGCTCTGTTACTTGAAATGCAGTAATATGACTAGTAGATACAGTCCCTCCCACGAGAGACAAACTCGTGTCAAAAGATGGATTTACGGGATCAGTCAAATCATAAAGTCTTACCTCTCCCGTCGTTGTGTAATTTCCAGCAACAAGATAGTGCTCTAATGTAGCAACAGCATACACCCGGTTTAAACTTATCGTGTTAACTAAAGAAGGAACATAAGGGTTTATGATATCATATATGACTACTCTTTGCCTGTTAGCTACATAAAGATAATGATCGTATATAGCAAGATCAGTTGTTGTGTAAACACCTTCAAGATAATTATTTACAAATACCCAATTGTCGGGATCCGTAATATCAAAAACATCTAAGCCATATCCTCCCCATGCAACATAAGCAACACTCCCGTAATCTAATATAGGCTGTCGACCAAATTCATTTATATCGGGAACGGCTGAAGGGATAGAATCTGTGTACGCCTCCAAACAAAGATTGTAACCGGATCTTATAAATTTTCTAGCGGGAGAACCATCATCCGCAATAGTAAAAGCTCTTCCACCTATTATCCCTGTTCCTGTAGCTGAAGCGCCATTTACGGCACTGCACTGACCGTCCAGTGTTACATTATCACCTGAAACATCAAAGCGCTTTACTTTAGCATCATCAAATTCACCTGTCCACACTTTAGGCCAGAGCATCCTAGGACAGATAATGCCAAAGCCAGGATATGAATCAATCTCCACCGGATTTGAGGGGTCTGATATGTCTATTAGGGCAAGACGGTTTCCAGCACCTCCAGGATTATGCGCAACAACAGCTCTTTGTTGCGATTCATCCACATCCAGGCCGTTACTACCTACAGGAAGAAATCCTAATTCTGTTATAGTATGTGCCATGCACTATCTCATTACTTTTTGATTAAAAGAGAACTTTACGGTCTACTTGCATCAGTTCATTGACCCAGTTTTCTGTAAGTCTGAAACCAGCAGCAAATCTCCAATTATAACCTGAAACAGACTGCCCAGCATCAAACAAATAAGGAGACCACACATCTCCTCCACCTTGACGTATATCTAAACTTCTAGCTTTTGTAAATGATATCCCGTCATCCGCTACACCATCTTCTGGGTCTACACTATAGTCATCTACGACATACGACATAGTACCGTCATCGTCACAGAGATAACCCAAAAAGTGCCACTCTCCATCATTGATGTTAATCCCTACAGCACTTCTGATAAGCTTAGATTTTGACCCCGAGAAAGATAGCCTATAATCAGCACCATCTCTCAGAATATCAAATGCTAAAGCTGACCCACTCCCTAAAACTGACCCTGTAGAATCCGAAACGGCTAAAGGTATCAATCTGTCACTAGCTGTAAAATGTAGATCCTTAACCCATCCGATACAGGTAAATTTAGAACTATACTTAAGAGATTTTTCTAAAACCGTTATGAGATTAGGTTCCGTTACTGATACCGGTACAATAACACAAGACAGCACATAACCGGCGTGCCCGCATTGATTGGTAAAGGTAGAAAAGAGCTCATAATTATCGTCAAACGTGGTCGTATCTGCAATGCTGAATAAACCCTTCCCAATACCTGCTTCCGGATCATACTCAAGGTCTAGAGTGTTTTCATCCCCCACCACATTTTTAAGACCGTGCACCTGTGTATAGTCCCCAACATCGGGCTTACTTTCTGGAGCAAGAACAGACGTCGCATAATTATCTATAACAGATACGTTTGTATCTTCTACTTTAAAAAAGTAATTTCCTTCTGCATAAGTAGCCGGATTTGTCTTTACATAATACGTATAAGCTACGTTTCCCAAAATAACCAAACAGTTTGTAAAGCTATTCAAACTTAGCATCGGAGGATTTTCCATTAAGCGCTCATCAGCTGAATGTACTACCTCCGTACAACTGTATTCGTATACATTGTTATTCATAGCTATGACAGGAGTAAATCCTGCTTCATAGCCCATATTACATCCCCCGGAACAACCAGGAAAGCACCCCGGGAAACATGTTGTATTACCTACTGGATTACATCCAGGAAAACACGTGTTAAGACACCCTCCGGAAGAAGCAAAATTATACAGTGCATTCCCTATCAAACCGTCATTTGCTATGATAACCTTATTTGACCCTATAACTTCTATGCACCCCTGAAGCTTTCTATTCAAATTTCCCCTGACTTGTACAATCAAGTCTGTGAGATTTATCTGTGCTGTTCCGCCACCTATCCTAAGAAGCCCTCGCTGAGTATAGCCTCCAGCCTCCGAATAGATTTTAGGGGGATCTCTAAGCGGCTCATACTCAAAAGTGATGCTGTATCCGTTATCGACTAGAAGGAGAGGTGTAGTCCAATCTACATGCTCTCCCGAACTCAATATCTTTGTATTGAACAGTTTGAAAGTAACATCTTCCGTCAATGAAGTTAACGGATTGAGTATGTTAGACAGATCATCATACGTATAGGGATCCGCTAAAGTTCCTGCCCCTCCCACACCAGGAAGACTGAGATCCACATAACTAATTGCCATGTTCTATATGCCTTTGGATCTTAGTAATTGTAGACAACTCTCAACGTAACCGGTCCGGTTATTCCGTGAGACACGTCCGTAACTACATCTTTTATGTCTGAGTTTTCAAGGTCTAAAGCAATAGCGCCTGTAGTTCCGCTTAAATCAGTGTGCGTCACGCCAAAATCTATTCCATATCTCTGCGCAGGACCGTCAGTAGGGTCTACAGCCACATCATAATTTCCGTCCGGTCCCGTTGTAGGAGGGTGCTTAAGATAAAGAACAGCGTTGGAGCCTAAACCTCCGAATCCTGTAAGACCAAAAAATTCGACTTCTACTGCCATTATGAGAACCCTCCGCGGAATCCACTTATGAAGTTTCTTCTAGATTGTACCCCAGGCTTAGAGAATGGACCCAGCGCAGAAGAAATTCCAATACCATATCTCGGCTGTTTTAGTCCACGCATGATTTTTATGCTTCTCTTAGCCAGGTCTCTAGCTTTATCGTATTCCTGTATAAAATTATTCTTCATAGATTCATACTTCGAAGATTTTTCAATGCTCAAAGAAACCCCGGAAATGCTATAATCAAATTCATCAGCTATCCAATTAAGAGCTATCGCGAACATAGCAAAAGAGGCGGCCCGAAGAAGAATGGTTGTCCTCCACCTAGCAGGCATGTTATCGAGGTCTATACCTGTAACAGGAGGAGCTGAGTTGAAATCATCAATGGCCATCAAGATGTATTCAAACAACTCTTCGTCTTCCCAGATATAACCGAAAACTTGTGTTTGAGCTTGTAAAAATTTCTCGTGTGAAGGGGGCCTGAATCGATAATTTCTATCTGGATTATTATCTCGCAAAAGTATCCTAAGCCTTCTGATATAAGCGTCTACATTCACATCTCCTGTAATAGACACCTCAACACACTCTTTTACGATATTAAATTCCTGAACAACTTCTATGAGAGGGGAACCTGCGGTTTCTCGAAAGTTCCAACGCACAAGCCAATCGCCTATATTAGCATCGAGTGGAATAGTAGCATCAACGTAATAAAGGCCCACTCCAGTTGTTGCGGGTATTCTATCTGCAGCTCCTATTAAAACTTCCAGTCCAGTAGTCAGGTCAAAAAGCGAGTAACGGATATAGTATGGATCCACCAGGGTCCCTAGACTGTCCCTAATGGCTATCTTCAAGTCATTATCTGTTAATGTTTGACCCGGCTTGAATGCTACTGCCATATATTTATCCTTTTCGCGTAATTTGCCTCATCCAGGCTAAAAACCACGTAATGAGCTTTCAGAAGAATACACCCATTATAAGGCATTGCTTATTAATACATTATTACGGTCTTAATACTTTCAAACTGATTTGAAAAATGTATGAACAGGTGAGCCTGAAATAGCGGGAGCCTGAGATTTTAAAACCCAGACCCCTACTAATATACGTAACTTTTGATAAATAATATCCTAAAATGTTAGGGGATAACATTCATCGAGGCTGGCAGATCTTGGCTGTTCACGAACGCTAGGACACCGTCAAAAATACCTGCAGTATTTACTAAGAATTTCTGACATTTAGCCCTGGTTGGGCCCCCGAACTCATCTACGTACTTCCATACAATCCGATACTCTCCCGTAGACCAATCATCTCCCACTATGAAATTAGCTCTAAAAACCCCCGCAGAAATCTCTACAGGAATTCTTTCCTCAGAACCTATTCGGTAATACACCCCGCTGTCCGGATGAACGAAACCTATTTCATAACGTACCTGATACGGCGAATAAAGATTCCAATGTCCTTGAGGCATATACACATTAAGGCTGTAAAACCGGACATTTAGATCGTCTTTCATTAGACGATACCCTTGTAAAAATTCTTCGTCAGTTTCTAAAACGATACTTTGACCTATTGTTACATAGTTTTCTTTTGTTGCCGTATCAGAGCCACTAGGACCATCTACAGTAAGCGTTACTGTATAAACTCCTGGTTCGGGGTACGTGTATTCTGGATGCTGCTCGGTTGATGTGCCGCCGTCCCCAAAATCCCACAACCACGAATCGATAGTACCCGTAGAAAGGTCTAAAAACTGTACTTTAGATTCACACGGAAAACCACCATCTAAGCCTCCTCCGCTGCGTATCGTCTTAAAGTTTGCGTCAGAAGGGGACAACGCTGTAATAAAATCAGCTTTTATTTCGATGTCTTCTACGGGATTTATAACAATGTAATTAGGTTTAGTAAGAGTGCTTGTAGTACCTGAGGTAACTTCCAATGTAACGTCATATGACCCTACGTCGGGATACCTGTGCGTAGGATTTTGTTCAGTAGAATGCGATGAACCGTCACCAAAATCCCAGTCCCAAGCAGCGGGTCCTCCTGTAGACAAATCTGTAAAAGAAACGGTAGTGCCTATTAACCCAGATGTAATATCAGCTTCAAAATCAGCTGCAAGAGGATCGGGGCCCAACAACAAACTCAGATTATTAGCTCTTCCTCCTATCGTAGAAATAGGAGACCAACTTGCCCCGCCATCAATCGTTTTGTAAACGGTTCCAGTAAGACCTACATTTAATGCTTCATTTTCAGCTTCTAAACGTAACAGTTGATCAGCGTCTAAAAAAGTCGTGTAGGGGGTCCACGTCACGCCATTATCAAGAGACCTAACGAGAGATGTCGTACCTCCAATTCCTCCTCCAGACGCTATTATACTTGAGGAAGAAACCTGACATAAAGACAAAATTCCTCCTGCGGCTCCTCCTGGATGATATACTTGTGTCCAAGTATCCCCGTTATCCGATGATCTCCATATTGAAGCTTCACCATACATGGCACAAACATCATCATTGTGATCAGAACCTGCAGCTATTAATACCCCTCCTCCCAGATCCAAGATATCATAAATAAGAGCGATATTAATTGTTACCGGAAGCAAAATCTGTGTCCACGTTTCACCGTAATCTACAGATTTATTTAGGTAAGAATTGTTAAGGTCTGAGGCATTTGCTACTAACACCGTCCCGCTTCCAAGATCGTATATCGAAGATGTAGATACGGGGATACCTACACTATACGGTCCCGAGCTCAAACGCTCAGTCCAAGAGACTCCAAAATTAGTAGATTTTGCCAAATAAGAATCAAATATTATAGAACTACCGCCGCCGAGTAGGATATCATCGGCTACGTATTCAACAGAATAGTGGGGCCCCGCCACTGACGGAAAAGTAAAACCAGTAAATGTCCACGTATCTCCATAGTCCGTTGATGTGTAAAACTTTCCTCCGACATCCAAAGCATACATGGTTTTCGTACCCGGGTCTTGTGTCACGTTCCAAACCCACGAGCTTAAACCCGTTGCGATAGACCACGTAAGTCCTTCATCATCTGATTTGTGTAAACCACTTACTGCTGGGGCAAAAAGTATCATCTCATTACCTTAGTGTTGTAACAGTACAAGCATCCCATGTCGCACCCTACTCTTTTAGTCACAAGATCCTTTTTTCCTTGTAGGCAATTCGCATTTTTTACTGGTTCGTCAGACAATCCCAAAATCCTAAAATCCTGAATTGTAACACAACTATTTTTCTCAATATGCGACACATTGAAGTCATCACAAGACTCAAAAAAATACCTATCTGCATATCGTGCTAAGAAATCTGAAACTTTCTGAAAATGTGCTTTCTCAGGATAATTCCTCTTATATGGCGTGTCTATTCCATTCATATAGAAATTGGAAACAACAAGAAGGTGCGCCCTTAAAAGATGCACTCTAATTCTTTTCAATTCTGTATCTTTGAATTTTTCAAGCACGGCTTGCGCAGCCCCTACACCGTAATCGTTAGGAATAAAAGGGGACAATCGCAATACCGTCTGTCTCACGGGAAACCCGCTAGAAATCAACTTAGAATACTGAGAAACACTCCATTCCACAGAAGGAACTTTAGGTTCGTACAAAGGACCTAATCCTGATACCCCGTGATGGAAAATGATCCTATTTTTATTTTCTATAAGGCACTCGATGAGACTGTCAGTCAATATCTTAGCCGACACCACATTAATTTTCTCTAGTTTTTTTACCCAAGAAAAGTCCTCAGAAGGTTCACATTTTTCAATGAATCCTATCATAATGCACTGTTCCTTCGAGCTCTTAGAGAAACACTATACTCGCCCGGTGAAGAATAAGTGTGCTGAGGACTTTGTTCCGTAGAGGTTTGCCCGTCACCAAAATTCCACAACCAGTCATCTGGATTTCCCGTAGATAGGTCAGTAAACTGTACTACGAGAGGTATAGGACCCACAATAGGCGTAGCCGCAAACTCCGCATCAATCTCAACTTCTATGTAATTGAACTTTTCTTCTTCATCAGACCCTCCAGCATTAACTACTGTAAGCTTAACAGGATATATGCCCCCTGTATCATATGTGTGCTGCGGATTTTGTTCCGTAGAAGTTCCCCCATCACCGAAATCCCAATTCCATGAAGTTGGAGATTCTGTAGAAAGATCCGTAAACTGTACTGATAGGTCAGCCGGTCCGCTCGTTACATCTGAAGTAAAATCGGCTACTGGAGGAGGCGTTGGAGGTAGAATAGAATCTGCTTGGACTTTAAGAACCCCCGGGGAACTGAAAAAACCTGAAGGTATAATAGGGTGTGAATCTATGTGGGTAAGCGTTGACCCATCAAAAGAAAAAGTTTCTATACCACTATTAGTGCCAAATCCTGCAGAAGTTCCTACATGTATGTAAGTAATGCCGCCTATCACAGAACCGTGAATATCTGACACGTCATAAGGAGACGTAATGACGGGTACTGTTTCGCTGTCTATTAATGAAATAGATCCACTAGATTCTTCGTATGCTCCTAACTGGGTGCTTGAAGGAATCGTAAGCGTGAATATTATTCCATCTGGAGATGTCCAAAGTTTATTTGAGGGAAAACCAGGCAGTCTGGCTATAATGGTGTAGTTCGGTGCTGAAAAACTTCTTTTAAACAGCTCAAAGGGAGCTCCCCCAAGCTCTGACTGCATCGAGTATATAAAGCCACTCTCATATTGTAGCCACCAATCTGTATTATTTGTACCGTCATATCCTAAACCAGCTAAATACCCCGGTCCTGGTGTACTGTAATCATAAGCTCCTACGCCCGGTCCCGTAAAAACTTCTCCAGACCCATTTACTCCATTATGTATTATTTTGTTAACAGTATCAATTCCAAATCTACCAGATGGTTGAGATCTATAGTATCGCCTATCTGCACTGGTACCAGGTATAAAACCCGTAGAATCATTAAAATCTACAGTCCATGTGTATCCATCATCATCTGTCAAAACTACTTTTCCTAAACCTGTTCCGGAATCATAATCCCCATTAAGCTGAATAAAAAAAGATCCTGAAGAATCGGTATCTGGACGAAGACTTAAACTGTCACTCACTACCTTAAAAAGCATGAGAAGAGAGTTATACTCTGCTACTGCTATAACCCCGCCATTTCCCCACATATCTGTGTAGCCGCAAAAAATAGAAGGATACTCATCAAGGAGAGTCAATGAGAAAGGTGCAGTATTAACACGATAAAGTTGCAGTGAACCTACATTAGTCAGTGCATATACGTAATTATCAGCCACTCAAATCTCCTAGGAAAGGCTATCCTATATGTACAAATTATTAAATGATTATCATATAGAAAAGGCTAGCCTTACGACTAGCCCCTATCAGGTGGAATACGCTGGATTTCTAGCTTTTAATAGAGTCTTTTTTCTAACCCGAAACTTTACCGCTACGCGTAGCCGCTACATTGCTCACCACAACCTTATCTTTATTCTGAAGATAACCCCATGATCTGGGTTTTGCTCTATTGGTTGACGAATTGGCTGCTGCCATAATACCCTCCTCTATTCAGAATCCTCATCTTCTTCAATCTCTAAAACAAGCTCAAGTGTAAATGTAATCTCCTTTTTATCCTCATCTACTATGGGCATATAATCGACCTGATCTTCCCAAATATAATCGTCAAAATCCTGGTCAAGGTCGCTCGTATCTACATCTTTATACTGCCCATCTAGAAACGCTACGAGATCTGGGTTTATTATCTTCTTGAGTTCTTGTTCATTCTCGTCCACCCAATCCATAAGCATTGAGTTGAGAATACGATAACTTTCCGGGGGAGTTCCCTCATAAGGAAGGATCAATTCTGCCCACACTTCTAAATGACTCTGAATATCTGGATCTTTATCCTCTTTTTTATCTTCTACATCAGAGACGTCTACTTTCTCAAAATTCTTGAACGATACGTCCTTGAACTTAAAATTCTCAGCAGCCAGTCTTTTCATTGCCTGAATAGCTGAAACTTTCATGCTTATAATCCGCGTTTGGCGTTCGTAAAATAAGAACCCTGGATACCAGTCACGCCCTGATCCCATTTAGTAGATATGAGCGTACCGGATCCCTGCAATCCTGTTGGACCTATTCCGGTAACCCCGTTTTCCCCTGTAGGTTCTTTGTCGATATTTATATATGTCGTAATATCGTAATTACCCACTGCAGGGGATACAGTCCCAATTTTTCCTTGATATGTATCCACTTTATGCCCCTCGTTTTATTTCACTGCTGATAATACTAGCACAAAGGCTCTTTAAAGATTTTATGTTATCAGCATATGAGAGTGCGTCCACATTCGCTTGTCTGAGAAAGTAAGAAGACTTTAGCTTCTCTACGATCTCAGTATTTTCAAAATAGAAGTAAACTTTTTTAGCATCTCTACTGGTACTTGTTATTTTGCAATTAGCGGTAGCAAAGAAAGCGGCTAGATAGAGATCGCATGTTTTGTATCCATCTTTAGTGATGATAAGGTCACCGTGGACACTACTTCTGTCAGGCATATTATCTCCTTATGTCAATGTTATCAAATATCTGAATGAAAAAGGTCGCCGAGGCAAACCCCCGGCGACCTCGGTATTTGCTAAAACATAGACGAACGCCGATTAAACGTCGTCACTGTTACCCACGAAGTAACCGGTGTCTCCGGCTGCTCCAGTACCCCACTTAGCGTCGGCGAGACGATCCATGTAATCGTCATCGTAACGTGTTCCGCCAGTGTCACCCAGGTCCTGACGAGGTGACTCATCAGCCTTAGTGTATGCACCTTCATCAAGTACGAGCGGTGCACCGTTTACGAAACCACTTGAGCTGGCATCGGTTGAGAAATACTTAAGGATACCGTCACTCATGCTGAAAAGAACATCAGAAGTGAGTTCCAAAACCTTGGTTTCACCCCAGATGATATACTGGTCGTGTCCGCCCAGATACTGTCCTTCATCGGCTCCACCAAGCTGATGCCTTTTTTCAATATCTGAAAAGTAGATTTTACCAACGTTAGTACCCAAGTATCTTACTCTTAGCTTGTTAGCCATCTTTTCCTCCTTAGGAGTTCCTTTTGATGTTTAGCTGTATGTCAGTCCGTATGGACTTCATCTATTATGTGGGATATATTAATTGATTATTATCACCACATCTTTCTACATAAGTGCCGCAAATATTAATAGATTATTCTGACCTAAATTCCCGGATCCACCCATCCGCTATCTTGTCCCACGTATACGCCAACATCTTCTTATAAGCCTTATCTGCCCACATCTTTCGATATGCTGAATCCGTAAGCAATCTAACTGAATTTTTCACGAAACGTTCTTTGTAAGCCTTCGGATAATCGCTATCCCGAGTGAGGTCATTCGGTGGTAAAAGGATACCAGAATCATTCACGGTCGTTTTCAGACCTGCCAAATCAGTCGAAAGAAGTGCGTTTCTGGAAAGACCGTTCTCAACCGCACCAATACAGAAAGTTTCGGCGAACCAGGTGGGATATAACCAAACGTTAGAGACCTTCTGGAGCTCTGACAGCGTCTTTTTATCTACCCGACCCCTATAGTCTACCCCGGGCTGCTCTAACAGCCCCTTAATCTTTTCTATAAGCTCTAAAGAAGCCGTATCATTCCTACCCTTAGCCGAACTCTCCCAATTGTAGAAACCATAGCACACAATAAGTTTAAAATCAGGAACTTCTTTACGTATATCAGGCAACATTTGAAGAAGCTGATAAAGCCCCCTATCAGGACTCGAGCTGTAGACCATCTGATTCTTCTTCTTAGATTCATCCACACTATCATACCAGCTCTGGACAACCCCGTTAGCAGTAAGAAACATCTTGTTCTCAGGCATCTTGTGGTGCTGCATCAAAAACTGTTTATGCCAATCCGACAAATAAGCATATTTAGACACTTTCCAAGAGACAAGATCATAATTGGGGTCGCCATTCAACCATATGTCGTGGATCATAACGTAATGACGCACCGACCTTAAACTTTGCTTTAAAGGCTCTGTAGAACGTGAAGATATGAAATAATCAATAACCTCGTATTTCAGATCTTCCAACATGTGTGTGTGATCGCGATACGTAACGATACCCGTATTTTTAATAAGCTCCTGGTCATGTATATCTGGGATAGGACGTATTTGCTCGTAATCTTCTTTTCCTTTCATAGGAAAATCATTGTAAACCCACACATCATATCCTTTTAGGGCGAAAGCTTCGGCCAAATAAGAAGCCCACGTCTCCGATCCAGCCATCCCAGCATCTACTTTTTTCTTATCCCAGGGCTCCCACGCAGGCCCTGTCCATATGGCTATCTTCTGCCGAGCCCATTTCTTTTTGTATTTATCATGGTTCTCCACATCTTCCTTATCGTACTTATCGCGATCCTCTATTTGATATGCTCCGCGGCTTATTCCTCCGAAATGGTACACGAAAGAATCAATAGCCTGACCGCAGTTGTACCCAAAAGATGACAGTCTCTTACAAAGATCCAGATCTTCGCAACCATTCTTAAATAACGGATCGAAAGACCCGGTTTCATTGATAGCACTCCTAGCAAATATAGTAGCATAGGCAGCTACCCACTGTTGGTCTACAAAAATCCCTTTGTGCTCCTCATTGGATTTCTTCATGAACTCATAAAGCTCCTCAATATGAGGCTTTATAGTTTCAAGTTTCATCCCTGGTACAAGTTCTATCCCAGCTTTTTCCAGTTTCATGTTATATTTTGGACGAGACGGATCATGAGGATTATCATGCAACCATCCGCGGTCACAATTAGACAGCACGCCACATGACGCAAGCCTGTCTTTGGTGTCCATCTTATCTACAAGATTTTTAAGCCATCCCTTCGATACCAGTGTATCTGAATTCAAGACAACAAAGTATTTACTATAAGACGCTTCTATCCCGGCATTACATGCTTCAGAAAAAGTTTTTCTAACACCCTTTTCCCCAAGTACAGTAATCCCCTTAAGAGTCTGAAGATAATCCCAGGTCTCCTGGTCGCTTCCAGAGTCTGACACTATGATGTGGAAAGGATTGATAGTATTAAGAAGTATAGAACTTACACACAACTTCAAATATTCCACATTATTGTAATTAGGGATGATAATATCAACCTGAGACATAGGCTTTATCTGATCAGCAGGTTTTTCAGGTTCTTCAAACTCAATACTATCAGTAACTAAGTCCTCAAAAAATTTTTTCCAATTTCTAGCTATGCTCGCTACTGTATATGACTTAACGGAAGCTTTTCCAGCCTCTCCTATTTCTTTTCTTTTTACAGGATCCTTCAATGCTACAAGAGCTTCATACCACTCATCATTACTGCTACAGATGTAACCGTTCTTACCATGCTCTATTATCTCTAAATAAGATGGTAAAGGCGAACCAATCACAGGCAAACCAAGAGCCATGGCTGTGGTAACTTTTACGTTACTTTTAGCAGGCTGGATGTCTACTCTCTGAGGACAGAGAGCTACGTCACACTTGGACATTTCATCAGGCCACGTGTTTATGTCCCACTTCACATCTGCATCATCCCACTCAGTTATGAGAACCAAATCATAACCTGCCTTTTCAATCACAGGTTTAAGCACATCTGAGACTAAAAAACTATTCCCTCCGTGCCCCATGAATACGGCTTTAGGACGTTCATAACGGTCCTCATACAAAACCGGATTCTCAGGTTCTACAGGCTCTATAGGATCTTTTATGACATATGTTTTGTAATGCCCCTGATCCTTAGTCAATTCTTCGAGCTTCGTAGAACAAACTGATATGGCGTCTGCTTCATCAAAGCACTCTGCTTCATAGGGATACCCATACACAGCTTCACAGATGTCTCGAATAACTTTTATCCCTGAGCTTTTCAAATGTTTCATGAGCTCAAGATCGTATTCCCCGAACTGTGTAAACACCACCACATTAGCTTCGCCAAGCATGTTACGAACTTCATATTTATGATTCTGTCGATAATCTGCTATCACACGACTCTTTATGCCCATCTCCTTAAGCTTGTTATGGACATTGAGACGACGAATACGGGTAGCGGCATTGTGCATCGAAACTTCAGGCATAAGCCACACCACATCAAGAGAAACTTTTTTCTTAATGTCTACCACAGCCCCGTCATACCTATTCTTGGAAATGCCTGCAGTATACCCTAACTCTTCTATAAAAGCCAGGATCTTCTGAGCAGACTCATCATCAAGAACAGTCTCTTTATTAAGCTTCTCTAATTCCTTTATGATGAATCTCTTACTCTCAGACATCTGGCTATAATGTGGCTTGTACTTCAGGGACATTTCACAATATTTTAGAGCCTCTTCATATCTTTTTTGACTCATATACATGACGGTCAATTTTACTGCTGGAATAAAACCATAGAAATCAACTATCTGAGACATCCCACCTTCAAGCTTTTTAGTCATAGCTTCCTTGTAATACTTTTCGGCGGTCTCTGTATCTCCTTCTTTCTGATAAATTGTCCCAACAGTGACATAATTTTCAGCATAGATGCTGTTGAACCTAATACCTTTTAGAGCCATATTCTTAGCATCGCTGAGCCTCCCGTTTTCATAATAATGCTTAGAAAGGCGTATGCACGCTACTGTCTGATTGTCCCTATATCCTTTTCCTTTATTAACGTAATCCTCAAGAACTGGAATGGCTTCTTCCCATCTTCCTGCATCCGAAAGCTCTTTCCCATAGTAGAATTGTATACGGGTAGAACAATTTCCTTTATCATACTCTTTCTTAAGCAACGAAAGATTTCTGTTGGGATCGAAAGATTTCACACGATAATGATCGATTCTGAAATGTGTTCTTTTAATCTTTTGCGGGGGAACACTCATATTGAGATATTCATGAATTGGATCATGCCACTTAATGTGGTCGCAATTTTTTACTATTCTCTCCCGAGGCAGAATGAGTACTGGTTGGTCTTTATCATCGTGTGTGTAGACATAATCGAGGACAACTATTTCATACTTATAAATTTCAGGCTTGAAAGCTAATAGTTTCTGATACTCATCTGGTTTTATGACATCATCCGCATCAAGCCAGAAAATGTACTCTGAGGTATTTTGGCTGAACGAGTAATTACGGGCAGCTGAAAAGTCCTGTATCCATTTAAAGTACGGAACTTTATCTGCATATCTTTCAGCTACGGCTTTAACCTTCTCATCCTCGCTAGTTACCGTAACAACAACTTCATCAAAAAGAGGACCTTGACAACTCTGCAAACACCTCTCTAGCTCCTGGTGTTCACCAGGACCGACTATGATATTAAGTCCTAGAAATTTCTTTTTTTCAGGTTTTGATAGTTCTCGAATGAGATCTCTATTAAGGGCTGATCCTTGTGGCATCTAATATTATCTCCTATTTCTATATTTTGCGTAGAAAAACAAAATCAAAAAAACTACCGTGATGTTCCACACATAGTTAGTCAAAAGCGGAAGCTTGGGGGCTCTTACAAACGCATACCAAAGAGTTAAGATCTCTCCGATAAGCCACAAAAACAAAAAAGTAACTGATACTCCACCGGTTTCCTTAGTGCGTAGAATTTTGATTAATTGTGGTAGTCCGCACACAGCAAAACAAAAAGTACCCAGCCACCCGACAATTTCTATCATGCTTTGTCTTTATTGTCCTTGGCCGCTTTCCATTTACGGTCATCTACGCCGCTTTCACCTGTACTTTTTTCTTTTTCAATATGCCCTTTATATGAGTCGTCACTCATACCTGCTTCTTTGGCCAACTTTGCAGCGTCCGACCAGCTATCTACCTCCATACCTGCTACATTAGGCTGAAGTTTAGGTCCAGAACCCCACCTGTCTATTTGCTTCACCTCCAAATCAGCATTTCTTTTATGACGAATCCGCTTTTCTTTCCATGCCATAGATTCAGAACTACCAAGGATAAAACCCCCAGCACTAAGGGAAATTTGACGCTCCATAGCATTATTCTCGCCTCCGCCCAAAATACACAGGTCGCAGACAATCCGTGGAGATTCTTTTATGGAATGGATAACTTCTTTTACGTGTCCGCAAGCGGGGCACTTATAATCATAGGTAGGCATTTTATCTCCCTGTACATCTGAATGTTATATCAATATAATAAGATTTAGCTCAAAATTAACCTAACTTGTATACTCTTCTCCTGGTTTTCAAAACGTATTTCATTCTCCCGCACGCTAGGCTTAAATTTTACATAAGCTGTGCGAATCATCCCCACACCTTCCGGGATATAGTCAAAATCAAATTCATCAGGCAGAGAAAGGACAATGTCCTTCAAAATTCGAGGACTAACGTATATGCAACCTACGATTTCATCTTTTCTCTCAATGTAATCGAAGCCCATAAGGATAGCTCCGTGGAGATCCTCTTTGTCCCATTCCATGGTGTAGGATTTCATTTAATGTCCTATAATGTGTCGTTTATATTTTTATCTTCGACCACAGGCTCCGTATTTCTTTTACGACGCCTGCGCTCTATCTGCTTTTCTTCAAGCTCTTTAAGTTTCTCTTTTTGCTTTGGTCCAAGTTTTATCTTACGAATCTTATCTGCACGTTCACGTATGATATCGTGGACACCTTTCGTCTTCGGTTTTACTGCTTTAGTCTTTTCTTCTACCCTCGACGGTGCTCCTTCTTCAGGCTCTTCTTGTTCAATTTCCTCTTCAGGTTCTTCCTCTACAGCTTCCCCCGGTTTCTGTTCAATAAAATCTGAAGCAGGGGTAGTTCCTCCGGGCTCTGATATCCAGGTTCCTCTACCAACATCCCTAAATTCTTCAGGCACTCCAGGCATTTCAGTTTGTATAGGCTTGAGCTTATTGTCCGGCTGTACCATCTTAGACATCAACTTATAGCCTTCATCGATAAGCCTGTCAGATATCTTTTCTCCGCGGTAACTCTTAAGATATGCCTCCTTCATTAAGATGAAGAAGATTCTTTCAGGGGATTCTACCATCTGACGAAGCCGCTTTATTTTGGCATCGTCGCTCATTGGGATCCACTGTTCCTTGAACCACTCTATAACAGCAGGAGTAATATCCTCGCGTCTGAAGTACGCGGGTATCTTAGGACGCGGGCTTGTTAACCTATCTTTTATATTCTCCTCTGTAAACTCAAACTTCATTAAGTTCTTCCAAACGTCAGCGTTAATGACCTTAGATGGAGGAGCTTTTACGGGATATTCCCGATAGAATGTTTCTATCTTAAAAGTCTTGATATGGTTGTACGCAGCCAGGATATGCTTACACATCCTGAAATTAAGGCCTCTACCAGGATGCCTCTTTCCTTCAGGATAATACGGGCTTTTGTGCACTACATACTGTGTTTGTTCTTTAGGAGGAACTATGATATTGGGTTTAGGTCTGAATCCTCCGAAATAGAGATATTCCTCCTGTGCGGCATAATACTGAGCCCCATAAAACAAGAATGATTCACAGCTACACGATATCGTTACTGGATAGTCTATGTAAGATGTTGCTTTCTTCTCTCCCTCCCCACGGAGAAACTGAAAGTAGACTATACGTTTTTCATTTGAAGGAGGACAGTTAACATTAAATATGAACAAACCTTTGTCTGTGTCTTCTTTCTTATGACGATTAGCCCATGTAACGCTGCATGCTTCTGCTCTGTTCTTTTTCTTGTCATTCTTATAGTGAACATCTTTAGTGGCTATCTCTCTTAGAGAAGCCCCCAATTTCATCCTATCCCCTAAGTGCTCAAACTCGACTTCAGATATAACTATAGGAGCTACGCGAGCCATATACTTAGCCACAACATTTGTAGCCGATGCTCTTTTCTTTTTATCCTTAGGTACAAGGTGTCGAGTAATACTGATTGCTGGTCCCTGATTTTCCTCCTGATTCATAAGCTCACTGTTCTGGGTCCAATCTTGCCTTCGAGCTTTGTACCAATCCTGGAGTAATCCACCATCCTCAAGTATCTTCGGATGCATGAACAACCCCGTATCTGGTTTTTGCGGAAAGTGATTGACGAAAGGAGGAGAGTCTCCTAAATCTTTAGGCTTGTCATTGGGATCTTTGTAGTCGTAGGGATTGTATGTATCAAAAGGCTTATCGAGCTTATGTACTTTTCCAGGATTTTTGCCCTTGGCTAAATCCTTCAGCATAATCTCGACCACGCCAGGAGAGCTCGGTTTAGGGCTGGATTTTTCTTTAACGTACTGCATCCAGTCCAAACCATCATCGGAGGGGCGCTCATTCGGCCCCTCCTGATAACGTGCGATAACTTTCCTGACGAGGTCTTCCATATTAACCTTACATATCTGACAATATGTCATTTACATCAATGTCATCAGATCCGCTCAAGTCTGTTGCGGTAGCTTCTCCACCACTTCCTACCTGAACATCACCCATAGAAATTTCACCATTAGACGAAAACTCAACGTCACCTACATCGGATTCTCCGCTAGGACCAACAGAAACAGTAGAAACCACACCTTCGCTAGACTGTGTCTTGTTGATCTTGGATGTCTTAGCAACTACCTTTGCGTCTTCATCCTGTGCGATAACTTCAGCATATCCTGCACTTCCACCGACCCCGGCACGTGCAGACCCCGCAGCCCTGGCAACAGCTTTGGTATCTACACTACCTTTGCTTGTGGTTTCTTTGGCTGACTTTTTCTTTTCTACTACCTGCGCTTGTGTGGTAGAACCGATATCCGTAGGTTTTGCATCTTCGTATTCAGTTTCCATAACTACATTCTCTTCTACGGAAATTTCAGGACCTTCAGAAGTATCCGTAGGAGTGCTTTTAGCCTCTGTAGCATTGATAGCAGGTGTCACAACCTTTTTCACCTCTACACCGGTAGCCTCAGGATCAACCACTATGTGCTTTTCTTCCGATTCCACAGAAGCTTCCTTATTACTATAGTTAGTCTCTTTGACTACAGCTTCCTCCTGAGAGATAACAGTGCGCTTAACCTCTGTCTGATCACCCATCTGGACACCGGAGGTGTTCTTAACTGCAGCATCCGTCTGAGCCGCATCGGATACCTGTGCTACAATATTAGCATCGTCATTGACAACCTTAACTTCCCTACGGATGTCCTGCATGTCATCCTGCACCTTAGTCTCCTGAGGAACATTCAAAGCTTTCTCTTCCTGATTTACGAGATCCTGAAGGTGCTGATAATCGTCCTGCTGCTGTGAAACCACATCAAAATCCTGAGATACATTGCTGTGCTCTACGATCTTACCGCCTGTAGCATTACGTGAACGGGGCTGATCGACTACCCGGGCAGTCCTTGCCGAAGGAGCAGGCTCGCTTCCTTTGCCATAAGGTTTAATCCATGTACCGATAGTCTTAACAAGAGCGCGTGCAGTACCAATCTCATCCTTACACTCGACATTAAGACCATCAAACTTCAACATGTCACCCACACGGACATCAACACTTGAGGTTTTGCCGTCCTTCATAAGATTCAGACTGAAGTCCTCAATCGCAACATAAGATTTTGCAGTAGCCATATAGCATCTCCTTTTAGATTTGATGTGAATGATATGGCATTTCTATTTAGATTTACCCCAATTTTATCGGGATTTTCTTTCCATTCTTGGACGAGTATATTATTTCTTTGACAGTAAATTTCTTACCTTTAAAGCTGTCATCACCTATGTACTTATCCGCTTCACCGTTCCTGCAAAGTTATACAAACTTAACTTCATAAGGTTTGTAACGGGCACCGTAGGGTCCCGTAAGAAATCGAGTCAATATGTTCCGAGCTGCAACTATATCTGCGTTACCTGCGTGACCACATTTCAGGCACTGGAACACTTGTCCTACTCGATTTCCCCTATCGACATGACCACATGCCGGGCACTTTTGACTGGTATAAAAAGGAGCCACAGTACGAAAACTAATACGATTAGCCTCGCAGGCCTGTTCAAGCCTTTTTAACCAGTACCTATACGCCCAAGTGCCGATAGAACGCCGCATATTTTTACTCAAGCGGCGTTTGAGTTTACTCTTGTAG